>Ga0209596_1000282_pt1 | contig 47590 bp, 73 predicted proteins | sample M_130807_MF_Meta_FD_187314 | JGI IMG/M metagenome (GOLD analysis project Ga0209596, IMG submission 187314) | Freshwater microbial communities from Lake Montjoie, Canada to study carbon cycling - M_130807_MF_MetaG (SPAdes) (version 2) | ecosystem: Environmental > Aquatic > Freshwater > Lake...
CTGCAACTGGTTCTACTACAACTGCTGAAACTGTTGATTTAAAGCAATTAGTTGACTATATCGCAAATCAAAAGAGTGCAAACTTTGTATCTTCTGTTGCTTTAGTAAGCCCTGCACAATTAGGTCGCTTATTGAAAGAAACTATTGTTGCTGGTTATTATGCTGGAAGTGGTAGTGTTATTGTTAATCCTAATGGTGGCATCACAATATGGGGTACTCCTGTAATTGCTGCTTCTTGGGTTACTGATGATAAAGTACTTATTTTAGATAACAACTTCGTAGAACGTATTGAGGTTGAAGGAATGGCTATTGAGTTCTCTTATGAGAATGCAAGTAACTTCCAACAAAATATGGTTACTGCTCGTATTGAGTGTTATGAAGATATTAACTTAATGCAACCAACTTCAGCTATTTATGCTGACTTAGGAAACGTATAGTTCTAATCTTACATAGATATAAAGACCCCTTACTTAATAGTAGGGGGTTTTTTATTATAAATAATGTAAATTTGTAAAAAAGATATATGGCATATTCTAATTTTATTATAGATTCTAGCTTAACCGATACAGGTACAGTTGTTGAACCTGTTACACTTGCAGAGGCTAAATTATATTGCAGAGTAACTACTTCCGTTGATGATAACCAAATCTCATTGATGATTAAACAAGCAAGAGAAGCAGTTGAAGTAGGTACAGGATTGAGTTTAATACCTAAGACTGCTGTTGTTTGGTTTACAAATTTTGATGGTAATTTTAACCTTCCTTATGGTCCGATGAATTCATTTACATCATTAATAGACCAAAACGGAGACACTATTGTTGCTGCTGATTACACTTTAGTAGGTGGTAAGTTCCCACAATTACAAAGACCACAATTCCAAAACTTAAAGGCTACTTATGTGGTAGGATATTCTACGATTCCGAACGATTTAAAGATTGCGATTTTAGACCAAGTTAGCTACGACTACGAAAATAGAGGATTAGATAGTGATACAGGAATTTGTGAAAAGACTTGGAAAGCCTGTCAACGCTGGACAAGAATAAGCCCAATATTATGAAAATAGGAAGCAAGAAAGGTAGCTATGTAGATGCAAACACAATGTACTCTGAGATAGGCTTATATGCCCCTACAAGGGTCTCAGATGGTCAAGGCGGCTATACAACCACATTTACCTTACAAGAGGTCGTATTTGGAGATTTCCGCCCACAAGAGCAAAATAGAGCCTTATTGGAATTAGAGTTGAGTTTTACTCGTTCTGCTAAGTTATTTATCAGATATGATGTAACTATTACCGATGGTTACCAAATAGAAGCAGAAGGCGAAATGTACACTATTCATTCAATTAAGGATGTAGAGAATCAGTTTAGATTTTACGAAATATTAATGTACGCATAATGGCATTTGACGTAAATCTTGCAGGGATGAGTGAGATTCAGGATGCAATTAAAAATATGTCTGAAAAGGTCTCAAAAGAGGTTTCTAATGAAATACAAGCCTCTGTAATGAAAATTGAATCAGATGCTAAAAGATTAGCACCTATTAATTTTGGTAAACTTCGTGGAGCAATTAAATGGGAAAAGGAAAGTGCATTAACTTATTCAGTTGGTGCTTATACTTCTTATGCTGCTTATGTTGAATTTGGCACTGGTCCATTAACTACAATACCTAATGGATATTCAACTTTTGCATCCCAATTTCAACAAAAGACAGGTGGTAAATTTAAAGATATGGTCAATGCCTTAACTTTGTGGGTTGAACGAAAGGGTATTGGAAGCGGTAAAAAGTCTAAAAGTATAGCTTATGCAATTGCATTAAGCATATTAAGGAAAGGAATGAGACCACAACCTTATTTAATACCAGCTTTTGAGAAAGAACAAAAACTATTAATAGAAAGACTTAAAAATATATTAAATGCTTAATCCTAACATAGAAATAAAGAAATGGTTTTATACACATTTAGTATCTGCAACAGGATTAGGTGTTTATGATGGTTTTGCTCCTGAAAACATAGGAAATGAATACATAATTTTAACAGGTAGAACATCAAGCCAAGAACAAGGGAAAGCAGGTTATACAAATTCTATTACTATCATAGTTGACATTGTTACAAAAAATGCTAACTTTGGCTATAAACGAGCCGAAGAAATAAGTGATTTGGTATTGGCGAATATAAACTCGGATACAACAATAACTTTAAGTAATGGATTTACTTCATCTGCTTTGAGTATTGGAAGTGTAACGAATTTAGATGGATTAAACCCTTTGGATAACGTTTTTAGAACATTAATAACATATAATATAATAATAACTCAAAATTAAATAAAATGGCAGAAACTAAAGTATCAGCAAGGGACTATATTCTCTTAGCAGATTTAGCTGGTGGTACAACTTTTATACCAGTAGCGTGTCTAACGACAAACTCATTGACATCAACTGTTAATACTATTGATGCAACTTCAAAATGTGGAGACCAATTCCAAGCAGGTCCAGCATTCACTCAATCTTTCAAAGCTGATGGTTTTGCAATTGATGAAACAGGAACTCCAAGTAAAGATTCTTACCAACAATTGTATGCTGCTCATGCTGCAAGAACTCAATTTACCATTAAAATGGGTAAAGCAACTCCTACAACTGGTGATGTTTACTATGGTGGATTATCAACAAGTACAGTATTTATTAGCAACTTTGATGTAACTGCTGCTGATAAAGATGATGTAAAATTCTCAGCTACTTTTGTTGTATGTGTTCCTCCTATTGCACAAACTGAAATGGTATAAAAAAAATAAAAAACTATGTTTGAATTAAGACTGGACAACAACACAATCCATTTAAAATGGGGTACTTGGGCAATGCGTGAGTTTTGCCAAAGAAACAATATAACAATTGATAAGTACTTTGAATTACTTGGTAAATCTCAATTTGACATTGACTTAATTGTTCAATTAGTATTTATTGGTTATAAGTCCGCTTGTAATTCTTTAAAAATACCAATAGAACATACAGAAGATGATGCTTGTGATTGGATAGATGAAATGGGAACTATTTTTAGTTCTGAAGGGCAGTTGATAGATTATATTAAATATATAATTAATAATACAGTTAACTCTGTAAAAACAACCGCAACAGAAGAAAAAAAAAAGCCTAACAAATCTAAGTTGGGATGACATATTAGTTAAGGCTGCTGAATGTGGTATAAAGCCTTATGAGTTTTGGGATATTACTTGGAAAGATTTTTCCATTATTGTAATGGGGAAAGAAAGACAGGAGTTAAATGAATGGGCGAGGACAAGAAACCTCGCCTATATTATATACTTAACTAATACAATGGAAAAGTCTCCTAAATCATTGAAGGCATTTTGGCATATACCAATGTTAGATGATAATGAGGATGAAGAAAAAAGAGAAATGTTGACGGATGACCAATTGGCTAGAACATTAAAATTATATGGAGTAAATTAAAATAAGATGCCAGAGTTAAAAATTATAATTTCAGCCGAGAACCAAAAGGCACTAGAAGAATTAAAACAACTCCAAGATAAATTATTCCAATTACAGGAAACAGTTAAGAATTACAAAGGGGACTGGCCTTTAACTCATACAATTGAAACTGTAATTCCTAGAATACAAGCTAGGATTGGGGAATTACAAGGTACTTTAAGTAAAGCAGGAGTTGCATTTGACAACTTTGGTAATGATACACAAAAAATAGCTTTAGGTAGTAATAAGGCAGGTTTGGCATTAAATGACCTTTCAAGGATTGCACAAGATGCTCCTTATGGATTTATAGGTATTTCTAATAACATTAATCCAATGTTGGAATCATTCCAGCGTTTACAAAAAGAAAGTGGAAGTACAAGTGGTGCATTAAAAGCAATGGCTTCATCATTAATTGGTCCTGCTGGTATAGGATTGGCAATAGGCGTAGTTTCATCTTTACTGGTTGTATTTTCTAAGCAAATAACAGAGGCATTTCAAAAACCAACAGACAAATTAAAGGAATTTTATGATGAATTAAATAAAATAAATGCTAAATTATTTGATGTTGTTGGCCAAGCACAAGCTAATAGAACAGTTGGTGTTGGATATGTAGATGCAATTTCAGGTGGTGGAGATATTAAATTAAGAGAAAGTGCTTTAACTAAATTAAAAGAATTATTTAGAGATAATGCTGATTTGCAAAAGGCAAAAATTACTGATGATAAAACATTTTTATTAAGTTTAGTTAATACAGCGGCAAGTCAACAAGAATGGATTGGTAAAGAAAAATTAAATAATGAATCATTAAAAACAATATATTCTGATAGGTTTAAACTTGAACAAGAAAGAGCAGATAAATTAAAATTAATTACTGGTCCTAAATTAGTATCTAGTGTTGGAGGAGTTACATCTGAATTTTCTGTAAAAAAACAGGAAAAATTAGTAAATGATGATATAGATGCTAGAATTGAAAAAATAAATAAAGAGTTACTTCCTAAAGCAGAACTTGCTGGTAAAAGAATTCAACAAGCCCTTTTAGGATTTAATTTTACAAATGAAAATGGCAATAAAGAATCTAAAAAAGCATTAGATGAAAAAATAGCACTTTTAGAATATGATATTAGAAAAACAACTGAATGGGCTAATGAACAAATAAAGATTCATGATAAAATAGCTGCATCTTCTAAAAAAGCAACAACTATTGGATGGAGAGATACTGTTGAAGGACAAAGAAATCCTGATTTAGATGTACCTGATTGGATGATTAGACAAATGGGGGGTAAAAATGTAGCTACTGAAAAAATAAGTACAAGTGTTATGCCTGAACTTATGCGTAATTATATAGTAGATGGTAAAGAAAGAGTAAAAGTAATTAAAGAACAACAAGATGCGTATAAAGAATTTGCTAAAACTCTTGCAGGAGATGTAACTAATGCTTTGATGAATGTATTTGATACAATGGTAAAAGGTGGAGATGTGCTTAAATCTTTAGGAGAATCATTTTTAAAATTAGCTGAAGACATTGGAGCAGCAATAATAAAAGAAGTAATATTTAAAGCTGTATTAGCATCAATATCTCCAGCAACTGCTCTTACAAGTAGCGGAATTAGTCCTGCTTTGGGTGATTCAGGAACAGGATGGTTATCTGCTTTATACAATATTACTAAAGGTGGTGCATCAATTGGTTCTGCTATGAATACAAGTAATATTAGTTCAAATTCTATGGGTAATAGTGGTGAGTTTACATTAAAAGGGAACGATTTAGTATTAGCTTTACAAAGGTCAAATTATTCACTTAATCTTAAAAGAGGAAGTTAATGGCATACTTAAATAAATATAAAATTACAATGGCTACCAAAAGTGGTACTATTTCTTATTTGTATTTATTAGAAGATGGTTATACAGGAGCTTTAATAGAATATCCAGCAGTAAGTTTACAATTACAATATATTCCAAGAAGTGATAATGTATTTGAGTCAATTGTAGTTAGTCAATTAGATGTTTCAATAGATGTAACTGAAGACATTGAAAATATGCCAAATCTTACATCATTAGATGATAGAAAATATTATGCTCAATTATTTAATGCTGATACTTTAGAATGGCAAGGATGGAGTTTAAGTGATAATGTACAGTTTAATTTTAGTACAGGTAGAAAGACAATATCATTTAATTGCATAGATGGTTTAGGGATGCTACAAAATATTTATTATCCTTTAGAAGATAATTATTCATTAAATAATAGAATTAGTTGCCTTACATATATAACAAATTGTTTAAGTCAAATACAATTCCCTAATTTTTTAAATATTATAAGTGGAATTAGCTATTATTCATATATAATGGCAAATAGAAGTACAAGTGGAGATGCAGAGCCATTAATACAAACATATATTAAATTAAATACATTTGTAGACCAAAATAATCTAACAACTACAACTACTAACAAAAAAGTAACAGTAACTTGTTTAGAAATAATTTCTCAAATTGTACAAGGTTTCGGGGCTAGAATATTTCAAGCTAGTGGTAAATGGTATATTGTTCCTATAAATCAATTAGCTCAAGATTCATATTATTATACAGAGTATAGTCAATATGCAATAGTTGGAAGTGGAACAATTGATTTTACTGCTCAAATACAAGGTTATAGTTCTAATACAAGTGGTTTATTTTTTGTTGATAATGGTCAATATAAAATATTTAGAAAGGGATATAATAAAATAAGATTTAATAAAACAATAGATTATTCAAGCAATTATATAACTAACTACGATTTAAAAGATTTTCTTGTTAATGATGCTAATAGTTGGACTGAAACTAATTTAGGTACAGGTGGAAGTATTACTATAAAAGATTATCCTACAAGTGCTTTAAACGCTTATATTTTAAGTCTTGGTAATTATGGAAATTTTGTATCTCCTATTAATTTGCCAATATTATCACAAAATGAAAGTGCAAAATTATCATTTGATTGTGTTTCAATTGGTGCTTCTGTTGGTCCAATTTCGTTAGCTTATGTTAAAATTATTTTAACTACTGATTCTTATACATTTTATTTAGGAACAAATAATGCTTGGAATTTAGAATTTACTAAAAATTATAAAGGTACTTGGGATGCAGCAACAAACACACCATCTTTAGTAAATGGTACAGGAACTACAAATGATACTTATTTAGTTTCTGTTGCAGGAGTACATACATTTGGTGCTACTACATATAATTTTAATGTTGGTGATTTAGTTGTTTATGGTACTTCAACTTGGACTGCAAAAGCAGGATATACTTTTGTTCCTTATACTACTGATAATTCATCAAATAATGCAAGTATTGAATTACCTGTTGCTCCATACAGTGGTACTTTAGATATACAAATAGGAGTTAGTCAAGGTGTTGCTCCTACTGGTTATACTAGATATCCATTTTCAACTCAAAGTGCAGTACAAATACAAAACTTTGTTTTAGCACTTAATCCTAATTATAAATCTTTATTAACTGAATCTTTTATAAGTGATGTAGAAGATTATGTATATAATGCTGATTTTTCAATAGGATTTAACAACCCTAAAGCTGGATATTTTTCATTCAAAGGCTTTTTATGTGATTACAATGGATTATCATTAAGTGGTTGGTATAGATATGAATATCCTACTGAAATATATAGTTCATTAAATGAATTAGTAATAAAACAATATTCAAATGCGTTAAATAAAAATCTAATTAATATTGATGCATCTTTTATGGGTATGAATACTAGCGATGGTAGATTAAATGGGGCAATTAGAATTACTGCTACTGATGATGACCCAGCTCAAATAAATGTATCTGCTAAAAGATATATGATAGGAAATTCAACTATTGATTTATTTAATAATACAATAAAGGCAACTTTATTAGACATAAATAATACAAATATTGAAACTACTTTAGCAACAAGGTATTTTACAAATACTTTACAACCTATTACAACTGGATATGGTCATTTAAGGTCAACGGCATATTTTACTAGAGAAGCTGCCTTTGCTGCCCCTTTAACTACATTCTTGATTTACAACAATACTAATGGTGCGCCTAGTGTTGGGAGCAGATATTATTCAGATGAAGATTTAATAAATGGCTTTAATGGTGCTAGTTTATGGTGGAGAGTAATGAATGACGCATTATCATATCACGCTTATAAGATAAGTAGTAGTGGTTATATTTTAGAAATATATGGTTAACTTTGACTTATGGCAAACAACGTACAGGGTAAAAATATTATGCTTTATTATCACGAACCAGCTTCGGATACTTATCCAAGTGGTAGAGATATAGCTTTTGCATGTTCAACTAATTGTAGTTTTTCAGTTAATGTTGACCAAAAAGAAGTAACTAGCCAAACATCGGCTTGGTATCGTGAATACAAAAATGACATAGCTTCTTGGACTATTAATTGCGATGGTCTTGTAACCTTAACTGGATATGGCTATCTTTTCTTATTACAACAACAACAAAATAGAACACAAATTCTAGTTAAATTTGTTATTGATAACGGAGTAGATGGTTTAGTTATTATAAGTGGGAATTGTAATCTAACAAGTTTACAAATAAATGCTCCTTATAAAGAAATTGGAACTTATGCAGTTTCATTACAAGGTTCAGGTGCTTATGGTACAACAGGAACAACAGTAAATCCTTCAGGAGTGGTAATCATAGCAGGTGGTCAAGTTTACATGAAACAATATGTGGCAGCAGGTGGCGAATCTACAATTACTTGGACAGATATGATAGGAAAGACTTGTCTAGGAGTAACCAGAGGTGGTGTTGAGGTAAGAGAAATTGTATCTGGAACTCCAACAGGGGAACAAGTTAAATGGGATGTTGCAACAGGCGTTCTTACATTTGCAAGAGTTTTGGAATCGGATGAATTTATTAGAGGACTATTTCAATAATTAATATGAGTCAACAATTACAGATAACAGGTGGGGCGAAAGTAAGAGATTTACAAGATGTAATCATTGGAACAAGTGGTGTATTAAGTTCTTTAGCTTTTAATGTGGCTAATGGAGTTCCTAAGTTAGATTCTAGTGGAAAGATATTAGTATCTCAATTACCTAACTCTGTAATGGAGTATCTAGGAACTTGGAATGCAAATACAAATATTCCTACTCTGGTAAACGGAACAGGTAATGCTGGAGATGTTTATTTATGTAATGTAGCAGGTACAACAAACTTTGGTGCTGGTCCTATATCTTTCTTTGTAGGAGACCAAGTTATTTATAGTGGTAGTATATGGCAAAGAGCAAGTGGTGCAACAGGAACAGTTACTTCGGTAGGTCTTTCTACAAGTGGCAATGCTTTTACAATAGGGTCTAGTCCAGTAACGACTTCAGGAACTATTACAATTAATGGCTCTGGTACTTCAGGACAATACATCAACGGAGCAGGAGATTTAACTACATTCCCTTCTTTAACTGGGTATGTACCATACATAGGTGCAACTGCTGATTTAAACTTAGATACTTACGACATATACACTGCTAAACTTTGGTTGAATGATGTACCTAATGCAGGGTTTGGTTCATTAGAATTAACTGATGGAGTATTACATTTTGAAGATGTAGATGGTCATTCAATGGTTACTATGGAAGATGGTTATTTAACTATTGCCAATGCTTCAACAATTAGGGCTTTATTAAATGTAACAGGATTAAGTGCAAATAGAGATTATGCCTTCCCTAATGCTTCAGGTACTTTAGCTTTAACAAGTGATATAGGAATTACAACTTTAAACACTTTAACTGCAAGTACTCAAACATTTGCAACAGGAACAAGTGGGAGTGATTTTAATATTTCTAGTTCTACTGCTACGCATACTTTTAACTTACCTACGGCATCTGCTACAAATAGAGGTGCATTATCAAGTGCTGATTGGACAACATTCAATAGCAAAGTTGATGGAAGTGGCTCTAGTGGTCAAGTAGCCTATTTTAACGGAGGTTCTACTTTAACTGGTAGTGCTAACTTTTATTGGGATAACTCAACCTCAAGGCTAGGAATAGGCACTAATACTCCTAATGCTAGTTTGGGAATATTAAACTCTAGTTCAACAGGATTACAAATAAGAACTTCAGATACATCAAATCAATATCAAGCGAATATCTATTGGGATGCTTCTTATGGTATGGTTTATGGTTATTATAGAACAGGTGCTTCTACTACTGCTCACAATTTAACTTTTTACAATGCTTTAGGTGGTTTCTTATCAGTACCTGAAAGCAGCAATAATAACATAGGTTTTAATACTTTAAATCCACAAGGTTCAAGTGCTACTACTGTATATGACTTTACTTCATTAAGTACAAGCGTAGAATTAAGATTGCACAATCCAACAACGGGTTATACTTCAACAGATGGTTCTTATATAAAAGTAACTCCAACTGCTTTAGTAATAGCTAATGTGGAAACTGCTAGTCAAATATTAATCAACAATGGGGGAAGTGGTGTTGTTACTATTGATGGCACAAATAATGTAGCAATAGGAAATATTGGGGTGATTCCTATGACACAACAATTAACTGTTGTTGGTTCAATTCAAGCCTATGGAGGTTCTATTTATCAGACTGTTACATCAAGTATGTTAAAGGCTAATTCATCAGGACAAATAATTGCTGCGGTTGGCGGTACGGATTACGAATATCCTTTGACTTTTTCTAGTCCTTTAGTAAGAACTACAAATACTATTTCAATTCCTGCGGCAACTACAAGTGTTAATGGTTATTTGACTTCAACGGATTGGAATACTTTTAATAATAAAGGAAGCGGAACTGTTACTTCGGTTACTGGAACTGCTCCAGTTGTTTCTAGCGGTGGTACAACCCCTGCAATATCAATGGCGGCTGCTACAACATCGGTTAGCGGTTATTTAACGTCTACGGATTGGAATACTTTTAATGGAAAGTTTACTTTACCTTCTTTAACAAGTGGTTCTGTGTTATTTAGTAATGGTTCTACTATTGCTCAAAATAATAACAGATTATATTGGGATAATACCAATATGAGATTAGGTATAGGTACACAATCGGTTTCTCAATACGTTACTTATATAGCTGCAAATGTGGGTGAAAATGCAAATGCTTGGTTAGGTATTGAAAACAAAAACACAACAGGTTCTACTGCGGTAAGATTATTGTTAAATGGTAGTACAACAAGTGGATTTCAGTATGTGCAATCTACAAATATGACTCAAGTGTATGCTAATGCAGGGGATATACAATTAATCAATGGTAGTAGTTTAGGTTTAACAATAGCAAATACAACAGGGGCAGCAACATTTGATTCAAGTGCAACTGCTACATCTTTTGTTAAGACAGGGGGAACATCAAGTCAATTCTTAAAGGCTGATGGTTCAGTAGATTCTACTGCTTATGGAACTATAACTTCTGTAACTGCTACTGCTCCTGTGGTTTCAAGTGGCGGAACAACTCCTGTTATATCAATGGCTGCTGCAAGTGGTTCAGTTGCAGGATATGTAACAACAGGCACTCAAACAATAGCAGGAGCTAAAACATTTAGTTCAGCAGCTATATTTTCTAGTACAATTAATTCAGGGGGAAGTATTGCGGCTAGTGGAACTGGAAACATTACATTATTAGCATCATCAAGTGATAACTTCCCATTATTCCAATTAACAGATGGTAGAGTAGGAGGCAAGTCTTGGAATATAGAAAATGGTAGAACAAGTGCAGGTTTATTAGAATTATATTCAAGTACAGTAGGAACTGTTGTTACTATAACACAAGCAGGTGCAGGAACTTTTAGTTCAACTTTACAAGCTACAAAGATTGGTATTGGTGGAGCACCTTCTGCTTTTATATTAGATGTAACAGGTACTGCAAAAGTAAGCGGAGTATTAACATTAGGTGGTGGTACAGGTGGATTAAACTTTACAAGTTCAACTTCAATTACAAATACAGGAGCAAGTGGGTATATTTCAATCTATGCAAATGGTGGTGGTTTATTTTTAGGTGGTTCTGCTGCAACTACTAATGTAACAATAGCTTCAGGAGGTTTAACCACATTTACTAATGGTATTGGAGTTAATGGTTATAATGCGAGTATAAATTATGCTGCATTGTTTAGTGGTTCAGTTGGTATTAATAATATAACTCCTGCTTATTCATTAGATGTTACAGGTACAGGAAGATTTACAGGAAATTTATATACTCAATATATATCTGTTGGAAATGATATTGAAATGTTTGGTGGGCATAGTTTATATTTATATAATTCAACAAATACAAGTTATTGGTGGCAAAGAAATAATGCTAATACTTATGAATTACATTATAATGCTATAATGCCATTATCCATAGCATCAACAGGAGCAGCTACATTCTCTAGTACAATAGATTGTGTAAAAAGAGCATATGTATCAGGTGGTTCAACTATTGCTGCATATACAACATATACTTCAGCAGGTTCAAGTACAGGATATTTTGGAGTTGATAATAGTGCAGGTAATGAATTTATTGCAGGTGGTTCAGCTTATGCTGTAAATATAATTGGAGTAAATGCTTACCCAATGATATTTGGTACTAACAATACCGAAAAAATGCGTATTACAAGTGGGGGTAATGTAGGTATAGGGACTGTAAGCCCTTCTTATAAATTTGTAGTTTCAAATGGGGGTGCAGCGGGAATGGAAGTAGACCCTGTTAGTCCAACTATTAGTGGTGGAGTTGATTTATTATTTTATAACAGGTCAACTTCTGCTTATAAAGGCGTTTCTTTTCTTGCATCTCAATTTAATTTTAGTGGGGGTAATGTTCAAATGGGTACTTCAACCTATAATGCTACTTATTATCCAAACTCTGGTACAAATACATCTTTTGAATTAAGCGGTGGGGCTGGCTCAAATACTGTTGGTGCTTCAGCCTACTATACTTTAAGAGATGTAACTAATACAAGACAATGGTTATGGCAAATAGATGCATCTTTTAATCTAGCTTGGTTTCATTATAACGGAGGTTGGGCTAAAGTTGGTTATCAAACACCTGCAGGAACTTGGACAAACTCAGATATAAAAAGAAAGAAAGATTTTGAAAATGTACCTTATGGTTTAAAAGAGATTTTACAATTAAATCCACAATCATTTAGATTTATAAAAGAAGAAGAAACTGCTCAAAAATCATTAGGTTTTATTGCACAAGAAGTTTTACCTATAATTCCTGAAGCAGTTCAGTCAGATATGGATGGGGAAGAACAATACTATGCAATGAATTATCAAAATTTAGTTCCAGTATTAGTAAAAGCTATTCAAGAGCAACAAGCTACCATAATATCATTACAAGACCAGATAAACGAATTAAAAAATAAATAAGATGAAGACAATACAATCAATTACAAGTTGGAACAACGGACAATCAGTAGAAGCTACTATTCTTAACTCCTATGCAACTAATGTTACTTTAGGATATTCAGCAGACTTTTACTACGGATTACTAAATGAAACTTTAGGAATTGTAGCTGTTGGATATTTAACAATGACAGGCGAAGCCTACCAAAAATGGAGTCAAGATTCTTATGCTTGGGATTGGGTAGCTACTACATTAGGTTTAACTATCACAGGGGAATATGTTCCACCAGTTGAAGAACCTATTGTTGAAACAATTGTTGAAACTCCTACTGCTGAAATTATAGCAGAATAATCATTACATTTGTAAAAAATCAATATTATGATAACAATCAACAATGACCAACTAAAAGAATTAGAAGCATTTATCAACCAAATTCCAACTGCTTATGGTTTACCATTATTGCAGTTTCTAGGAAAATTGAATGCTGAACAAAATCCTCCAGTAGAGGAAGTAACAGAAGAATAATGCAATCAATTGTCATTTTCATTGCAGGACAAGCCATATTTATCCTTATTGGATTAATAAGTATTTATGTTAAGGTTAGCCTTAAACTAAAAGAACTTGAGATAAGGGTAAGTATGGTTGAAAAACAAGATGACATTATTGCTAAGAAACTTGACCAAATTCAAGAGACATTAAACAACTTGGCTATTGCTTTACAAAATAAGAAAGATAGAGAATGAAAGAGATTGTAATCACATTGTTGGTTGCAGCCTTAATCCTATTTATTTTTAGGGGGAATTATAATAAGATAGAACCTATCGTTATAACCCAAATTGATACTATTTTTAAGCACGACATTACTAAGAAATACATTAAAGGGGATTCTATCCCTTTTGTCGTTTTGGGCATTGATACGACCACAATCCACGATACAATACGCATCTTGCTAGATTATGCGTTTATAAGAGCCTATTCGGACACTATAAAGGTAGATTCAAGTACTTTTATCATAAACGACACCATCTCTAAAAATAAGATACTAAATAGGGGATTTTACGCTGATATAAGTCAAAAAACGATAATAATGGAATCCACTAGGACAATGCCATCCAAAAATGAGGTTTATTGGGGGATATTAGGCGATTTAAGGGCATCTGACAATAAATTGGGGATAGGACTAGGGGTAGGGTTTAAAACGGCTAAAAATAGCCTATTTACAATATCGGCAACAACTAATCAATATTCAATCGGTTATTATGGTAGAATTTATTAAAAATATGTTGGCAGATGAACGAGGTTCAATTAGCCACAAAAGAACTTTAGCTTTTATAGGGTCATTCATCCTATTTGGAGTTTATTGCTTTACAAAAGAGCAGCATTTAGCAGACCTTATTTTCTATTTGGTTTGTGCTTGGTGTGGACTTGCAACTATTGATAAATTTAGCAAATGAAACAACAAATAATCTTAAAGGCAGCATTAATACTTTGGATTATTTTATTAATAATATTCTTATGTTAAGCAAAAAAGCAATAGACCTTATCATACAATTTGAGGTTGGCGGTAGAGCATTTTATGAGAAGAAACTACAATCTCCTATTTGGGCAGGAGGGGAATCTGGTATTACAATAGGAATGGGTTATGATTGCGGATATGTTAGCGAAAAGCAATTCTTTCAGGATTGGGGTAATAAACTTACTCCTAACTTTTTAGACCCATTGAGAAAGGTTATTGGGCTTAAAGGGGTACAAGCCAAACAAATGCTTAGAGGGGAGTTAATGCAGGTTAAAATCTCATACAATACTGCCTACGAGGTTTTTGTTAAATGTTCTGTGCCTAAGTATTTTAAATTAACTAAGGCAATATATCCAGAAATAGAAACGTTAAATGAGGATACTCAAGGTGCGTTAGTATCTATGGTTTACAACAGGGGAAATAAATTGGAAGGAGATTCAAGGATAGAGATGAAAGCCATTGTTGAAATGGTCAAGAATAAAGATTACGAAGGGATTGCAGAGGAAATAGAAAAGAGTAAAAGACATTGGGAACATAAAAACCTTGATGGGCTAGTAGTGAGAAGGGAGGTAGAAGCAGACTTGGTAAGGGATTCATACGCATAACCAAAAACCTAAAATATGGCAACTCAACAACCGCTTAAAACCAAGCGTAGGCGACTATTTTTTGACATTGAAACAAGTCCCAACATCGGTTTGTTCTGGGAGGCTGGGTATAAAAAGAACATTGATTACTCAAACATTATTCAAGAAAGAGCAATTATTTGCATCTGTTATAAATGGGAAGATGAAAAAGAAGTTTACTCTTTACAATGGGATTCTAAGCAAAATGATAAAGCAATGCTCATCAAGTTTATTGAGGTTGCAAATCTATCTAATGAAATGGTTGGACACAATGGCGACAAATTTGACTTGGCTTGGATTAGAACAAGATGTTTATTTCATCACATTCCAATGTTTCCTAAGTATATAACGATTGATACATTAAAAGTAGCAAGACAAAAGTTTAGATTTAATTCAAATAGACTTAATTACATAGCAGATTTCTTAGGCTTAGGTCAAAAGATTAAGACCGAATATTCCTTATGGAAAGACATTCTTTTGCACAAGGATAAGATTGCAATGGAAAAGATGATTAAATATTGCAAAAAAGATGTTGTTTTGCTAGAGAAAGTATTTTGTGAATTAAAGAATCATATTGAGCCTAAAACTCATTACGGAGTAGTATTTGGCGAAGATAGAGGTACTTGTCCAGAGTGTGGGAGTGATGATTTAATAAGAAATAACAAAGTAGTAACTGCATCTGGATTAACTAGGATTCAATATAAATGTAATACTTGTAATAAATACCATTCAAAAACCGATAAATAATGAAAATGCCGTCTAAATGGAACAAAATGAATATATCCGAACAAGAAAGCTGGTTGGTTAAAAAGTATCAAGAAATGATTAGCGAAGTAGAATCAGTTTCTAAGATGTTAGCTAAATTAAGAGGTGGACAAAGGATAGTAGTAAAGGAGATTGAAAGACCAGATGAAGCCTTATTGAAATCGTGAGAATCAAAATTATATATCGTAAACTTGGTAAGGAACAGGCTTACGGAATATCCTCTAGTGATGGGGTCATTGAGATTGACCAAAGACTAAAGGGCAAGAAGCATATGGAGATATTGATCCACGAGGTATTACATTTACTAAACCCAAAGGATGATGAAAAAACCATAATTCGCAAAAGTGTAACTTTGACTAAGATTCTGTGGGCTGAAAATTATCGTAGAATGGATAATACAAACGATGAGCCTTTGCAGGATGGGTCAATTTAGGTTGTTTTTTCTTGGTTCATAGGTTCTCCTCAGTGTAAAAAGCTGGGGAGTTTTTATTATATTTGTGTATAGATTATACTAATGGTTCGGAGGTACGTTTTTACGTTGCCTCCCTTTTTTTTTATTTAGTCAAGTTATAACTTTACTTATTTGCGTAGTACTACTACTAACATTTAACAAATTTTGTTACAAATACCTATAAATCAGTAGCATATTTGCCCTAATTCCATTACAACATTTTACATATTGTACCTATAACATTGTACAATGTTCCCAATTTGGTTACAAAAGTTCGCTAATAAAAAACTTTATCAATCACAAAAGTTACCTAATAAGGCAACTTTGAGCCGTAAATAACCGATTATAGCCTCATTTATGACCGATAAATACATAAATCATTGATTATCAAAGTAATAGCTATTTTAACAATGTTTTAACAAAGTAATTTAAAAAATTTAAAGTTATTAATGTAATTTTAAATTCTAAACGGAGAGGCACTCCTTAAAAACTGAAACACTGGTTATGAATTACAAAAACAAAATTTTTACAACTCTTGAATTAGGAGAAGAAAAAAAAGAAGTATTTACACACGAATTTATTAATGTTGAAACTCCTAAATTATTTGCTCAACTTATGGTTGTAAGTTTAAAAGAAGGTATGGATAGAATTGAAAATGCAATTAAAAATACCTATTATCAAAAAGATGCAAATAAAATTATTGAAACATTAAATTTAATATTTAAAAATTATTAATTCCAAAAGGGCAGGGATGCGACTGCACAACGCATATATTTTAAAACTTAAAACCAAAAGTATGAAAACAGTAATTAGTTACAACAACAATTTCTACCCCTACAATTTCCAATTTATCCCATTAGGAGGCGACAACATTTTTCTTGACTACGAATTAGATGAAACAAGATTCTTTCTAGTAAAGTTTCGAACTATTGATGTAGCCAACAATCAAATTATTTTATCAATTGTAAAAATCTAATTATGAAACCAGATAGTTTTGAAATAAAAGGAATTAAAGCAGTAATAGTAATAGTATTATGCTTAGTAATAGCAATGTTAGCTGATAACTTATAAACCCAAATAAATGAAAGTAGAAAAAAAAGAAGTGGTCTGCATTAGACTACCTGAATCAATCAAAAAGAAAGTAGATGCAGAAGCTAAAAAGATGTACTTAGCATCAAGTAAATTAGTGTCCATAATTGTACAAAAATATTACGAAACAAAAAACCAATAGTATGAAACTAGATTATCAAGGAAAACAACTAAAGTTACACAAAAAAGCAACTTGTTTGCTGGAACTTTTAAAGAAGGCTCAATCAGAACAATGGCGACAGGAGAAACTATTAGCGGAATGGAGATCAGCAGGTAATTTTGATAATGTCCGCTTATTTACTCACGAAAATAATTATCTTATTAGGATTGCAGAGTTGAATGATATTCAAAAAAGAATCCTTAAAAGCTATTATTGGTTAATTGTAGAATTGTATTCTATAAGTGAGAATTTTATGTTACCAATAAATATTACACAATGAGTTATGTTGACAATGGTAAAGCAGAATTGCATCGGCTGATTTACATCTTAGAAATTGAGAACGAGATGCTTAGAAACCAAATTAGAAAACTTAAAATAGAAAAGAATGAACTACTGGACAATGCCATCATTAAAGGAAAGGGAGAAAGCTATGAGAAAGAGGCTTGATTATGCCGATACGATTATAAAGCAAGTATGCGAGTATTATAAGGTATCAAATAAGGACATTAGAGGCAAAAGCAGGAGGTTTATTCATACCAAGCCTAGATTTGTAGCCATTTGGCTAATTAAGGATGAATTAGGGCTTAAATTGACCGCTATTTCGGAGATGTTTGGTCGAAATCATACAACCATTATCCACTCCCTTAGAACGATACAGGATAGCCTATCTCAGAAGTATGATACCGACATTTCGGATGATATAAAAGAAATAAAAAAAATCTTGAGTTATTAACAAAAAAGTCTTATTTTTAATTATTATTTACCTAAAAACCATAGTATGATTACCTTACAAACAAATTCACTTATCAACATTTACAAGGCTTTAGCATCCTTTCAACAGGATTGCCCTGTAATTCACAAGGGGACAAATGGTCATAATTACACCTATGCCGATTTCCCTACAATTCTTGAAGTAATAAATCCAATACTTAAGAAACACAATTTAGGATTTACCCAACTTCTTATTGAGGATGGGTTAAAGACAATTATCTTTCACACTATTAGTGGGGAGGCTATTGAATCCAATGCAACTATTCCGCAGATTACTTTAAGAGGTATGAACGAGTATCAATCCTTTGGAAGTGGAATTACCTATTACAGAAGATATGCTTTAAGTGCTGCTCTTGGATTGGTAACCGACAAAGATACAGATGCCTCTGGCGAAAAAGCTGCTTCAGTATTTATTAAGAAACACAAATCAGTATTAGATTTAACATTAGCTATTGATATGTGCGAAAACTTAAATGAATTATCTAAACTTCATTCTTTGAATAAAGATTTAATGAATGATGGGATAACTGCATTATTCACTGTTAAAAAATCAAATTTATGATTGACTTCAAACTACAAAAACTAAGAGATTTAGTTTCTTATTGGGAATGGAAATCAAGTGCTTGTCATAAGTTTTGGGTAAAAGAAACCTACCAAGAACTTAAAAAAGCAAGACAAAACCTAAAGGAATATAAGTCTAAGCATTACCCAGAAACTCCATTATTAACCCAGCCTAAGCCATTTTTAAGAATGGATAATTGGACTGAACAATACGAAAACTATGCCGATTAGTACTTGCTGCGGAGCAGAAACCGATATGGATGAAGTTGGTATTTGTCCTGAATGTTTAGAGCATTGTGATTGGGAAGAAGAAGATGAAGATGAAATACAAAAGGATTTAGATGCAGAAAACCAAATTGAAGAAGAACAAATTAATAACCAAAACAAATAAAAATGATAGTATTATCAATTGAAAAAGAAGCCGTTAAATGGAAAAAATCCGAAAAGAATGGCAAAGAGTATGCAACAGTAGTAGTAGAAAAACGCAAAGAAAAGGATAAGTATGAAAATACTCATTCAGTATCTAACTCCCAATCTAAGGATGAAAGGGCTGAAAAAAAGAAAAAGGAGTATGTAGGTTCTGGCAAAGAGTACAACTTTGAAAAGAAAGAATATTCTAAAGCCGTAAACCAACAGGAATCAGAAGATGATTTACCCTTCTAAAATTTAATTATGCAAGCAGTAACCATTACTCAAATTACAATCTATGAATTAACTGATATGATTGAAAAATGTATTATTAAATCAATAAATAAATCAAATCATAATGAAATAGAAAAACTTGAAATTAGAATCAAAGAATTAGAAAAAACAATTAAAAACAAAAACTATGAGCCAAAATAAACAAATCGCAGATTACCTAAATAAAGGTAGAAAGCTAACTACAATTGATGCCTTAAACAAATTTGGATGCTTTAGATTAGCATCACGAATTAATGACCTAAGGAATGAAGGAATGAAAATATCAACAAAGATTATCAAACTAGAGAATAAGAAGCAGATTGCTCAATATTCAATAAAATAGGTTATATTTGCATTGAGTGTCGGATACTCATTAAGAACTTATTGCCCTTGCGATGAACTACCAATCCGACTGGTAGGGATTCAATGGGGCTTTTTTATTTTATGGCTAAAGACCCAGCGGTGTTGTTTTACACATCCGATTTTTTAAGTGGAACATTTACTATGACCAATGAACAAGTTGGTAAGTATATTAAATTATTATGCCTTCAGCATCAAAAAGGACCATTGACAGAACGTGATATGTTAAGCGTATGTCAATCATATGATGAAGATATATATGCAAAATTTGAATATTTAGATAATCATTATGTAAATATTAGGATGCAAACAGAATCAATTAGGAGAAAATCTTATTCAGAAAGTAGAAAAAACAATAGGTTAAAGCCTAAAGAAGAAAACATATCAATATCATATGATAATCATATGGAAACTGAAAATGAAACTATAACTATAAATAAAACTATAACTAAAGATGTAAATATAGATTTTGACTTTTTTTGGGATTTTTACGATAAGAAGGTAGGAGAAAAGGTTAAGATAAAAAAGAAATGGGATAAATTAACTGATGTAGAACGGGAAAAAGCCTTTAATTTTATAGAATCTTATAAGATTGCTCAACCTGATAAATATTATAGAAAGAACCCTGAAACATTTATAAACAACAAATCTTGGAACGATGAAATTATTGAACGAACTATTAGTACAAAACTTACCTATGCAGAACGTGAGTGGGAGAAGTTTAAGCAGCTTGGACAATGATGAACTAAAGGTGTTTAAAGCATTAGAATCAATGGGTATCAGACAATGCTCAAGAATTGAGGTAGTAGAACATCTAAAGACTTGCCTTGCATTAAGCGGCACTCAAATGCCTACAAATGAAATATTTCAGCTTTGCGTTTCATTTGTGATTGAATCTTTTGGGCAATACAAACTAAAAGAACTTGGAACTGCCTTTAAGATGTTTGCAGAGGACAAGTTTTCTATTGATAAACATATAAATTTTAGCCCTAAATTAATTGGGGAGGTAATGAATGCCTATAAGAAAATAGCCATCCAAGTAAGAAACAAGATTGAAGTAAACGAAATAAACGAAATACCAGTGCAAATAGATGAAGAACAAGTAATGAAAGATGAAGCGGAGTATTGGAAGACATCAAAGAAAGATTGGCGGTTTTTAAACTATCAATGTTTTGATTATCTCTGGAAGCGAAAGTTAATTAAGATAAGTCCAGATAAGGCAGAATTAATAAAAGCTAGAGTAAATGCTTATAATTTATCACAAGCTAGAAAGCCTGAAGATATTTTAACAGATCAAGAAACTATTAGGCAACAATGCAAAAAATATTCATTAAAACTTTATTACGATAACGAGTTATGATAGAAACATATATACCTATGGAAGATGTACTTATTAGAGTAAAATACCATCCTGATATTACAAAAGAAGAAAAGGCACAATTTGAAGAAATAGTCAAAGGCATTTATATGTCTGATAAAAGAAAGAAGAAAGTATTTAAACCTATAACTAAAAACCAACAAAGAAATGAAAACCGCAATGGAACAAGCACTAGCAAGGATTGAAATGCTATATATAGAAAAAGATAGCGTTCATTGGGAAATGTTTAAAAATGATTGTGTGGAAAAAGAAAAAGAGCAGATAATATACTTTACTAATGAATGGTTTAAGGATTATTTAGAAGGATTAGATAATTATAAAACACCAGAAGAATACTACAACCAAACCTATAACCAAGACAAATAACCTATGTCAGCAATGCCATTAATAATATTTTTTATAATAGCAATATTAATTCAGTTAAAAACTGATGATGAAAAAAGAAAAAAATACTAACCAAAACCAAAACCTATGAAAATTGCAATCGGCATCTTATGTATTTTCCTAATATGGATAATCTATGAAATTAAAAACGCACCCTATGAAAATTAAACCATTAGAACTATTAAAGTTCTTCTTCATTTCAGTACCAGTATTTTTAATTGTTTACTGTGCTGCAATGATTTGTATTGAAATTAAAGAATTAATAAAACGATGACACCAAAAGGACACGAAAATGCACAACCTGTGAGAATGATATTTTTAGATACCAAAGAAGAAATAGAGTTTAAATCAGTAGCCTATGCCACAAGGATAACAGGAGTAAATGAATACCAAATAAAGGAATCCTTTAGCCCTATAAAAAAGAAGCGGTTTGAGTACCAAGACCGAAAAATAACGTTTCGTATCAAAAAGTAATTTAGTTTTGCATTATGGCATTACCTACGATTCCCAAATTAACGGCAAAGGCTCAAACTATATTTAACAGATATATCCGTACAAGGGATTCACAAGATGGGTATTTTACTTGTATTTCTTGCGGTCAAATCAAAGGACACGAGGTAATGGATGCTGGACACTATGTTCCAGTCAAAGGAAGTTCATCACTAAGGTTTGATGAGTATAACGTAAACGGAGAATGTAAATCTTGTAATGGATTTGACCAATTCCACCTGATAGGCTACCGAAAGAACCTTATTGATAAAATAGGCGAAAGAATGGTAATGCACTTAGAAAGCCAACATAGGCTAATTAAGAAATGGTCAAGGGCAGAATTAAACCACATAATAGAAACGTATAAATAATGGCAAAAGGATTAACAACAGGCAAAGTAAACTTTGGCAGTAGAAAGAAAGGTAAATACAAAAAGAACTCTGGTCCTAAAGACAAACCAACAAAACCATATAATAAACAAGGCAGATGCTAATTAACGAAATCAAATCAAATCCTAATAATCCAAGATTAATTAAGGATAATAAGTTTAAACAACTTGTAAAGTCTATACAGGACTTCCCACAAATGCTAGAACTTAGACCAATAGTAATAGATGAGAATAATATGGTCCTAGGAGGCAATATGAGGCTAAAGGCTTGTCTTGAAGCTGGGCTGACTGATGTTCCTGTGATTCACGCAAATAACCTATCAGAGGAAAAAAAGAAAGAGTTTATTGTAAAGGATAATGTAGGATATGGCGAATGGGATTGGTCAGAATTGGCTAATACTTGGGAAGTTGACTTATTACAAGAATGGGGATTAGATATTCCTAGTTTTGATAATGAAGGATTTTCTGATAAAAACAAAGAATTAAGTCTTGATGATGTTACTGATTCAATGACAATAAATTTAAAATATACAGAAGAAGAATATCATATTGTAAAAGATGCACTTTTAAAAATTGCACCTACTCCTGAGCAAGCAATATGGAAACTATTAGGTAATGATTAAATACATATTTAATAACCATAAATTCCCTTATAAATGGAATTTAACAGATGGTTATCCAGCAAAAGGAATAGAAGCTAATGGACTAAAAGTTTTTGGTACTTTTATTTGTGGTGGTGGCTCAACTATGGGTTATAAGTTGGCTGGATATACTCATTTAGGAGGAGTAGAAATAGACCCTCAAGTAGCAGATATTTATAAAACAAACCATAGCCCAAAATATCTTTATAACCAAGATATTAGAGAATTTAATAAACTTACTGATCTACCAGAAGAATTATATAATCTTGATCTATTAGATGGTAGTCCTCCTTGTTCAACATTTTCAATGGCCGGAAGTAGAGAAAAGGCATGGGGTAAAGAAAAGCAATTTAGAGAAGGGCAATCAGTCCAAACATTAGATGACTTAGTATTTGAGTATTGTAATACTATTATTAAACTACAACCAAAGGTATTTTTATTAGAAAATGTAAAAGGTATTATTTTAGGTAATGCAAAGGCTTATTCTAAGAAGATTATTCAAACAATGGAAAAGGCAGGATATAAAGTACAAATATTCCTTTTAAATGGTGCTTCAATGGGCGTTCCACAAAGAAGGGAAAGAGTATTTTTTATAGGGCATAAAAAAGAATTAAACTTTAAACCTTTAAGATTAGATTTTAATGAAAGACCAGTATTATATAAAGAAATAGAAGATGGATCAGTTGGGAAACCTATTACAGGGGAATCATTAGAATTATGGAATAAATGTCCAATGGGTAATTCTTTAAGTAAAGTACATCCAAAAGGGCACTATTTTGGCTCTTATAAAATATCCCCTGAAGTAGTTTGTAATACAATTATTGCTACTGATTCAAGTCCTATATTCCATTATAGCAATCCAAATTCATTATCTAATAGTGATTTTTGTAAAATAGGAACTTATCCTTTAGACTATAATTTTAAAACATTAAGACCTAAATATCTTATTGGGATGTCAGTTCCTCCAATAATGACTGCCCAAATTGCATATCAAATTTGGTTGCAATGGTTTAAGGCTTAACTTTGTAATTCAGTGAAAATTCAGTGAAATATGGCAAATGAACAAAATTTAACCCCATTCCCAAAAGGAGTATCTGGAAATCCAGCAGGTAAACCTAAAGGAATCCCTAATAGCAAAACTCGTTTACTAAGATTGTTAGAGTTAGTGCAAATAAAGACCAACCCAATTACAGGAGAGAAAGAAGAATTTACTGTGGCAGAGCAATTAGATATGATGGTACTTCAAAAGGCATTTAAAGGGGATTTAAGGGCTTATCAGGAGATACTCGATAGATTGGAAGGTAGAGCCAAACAAACCAACGAAATAGAACTATCTGGGGGACTACAAATAAATTGGGAGGAAAAGAAAACCTATGTAGAAAACAAAGGAAGCATTTAGCCTCGTACTACTCGTAGCACTCGTACTTACTACGACTACTACGATTACTACGAATATCAATTATGGAACTATCAATAAAACAAACTACTGCCCTTGACCTTCTTGAAGATACTCGCACAAACGAGGTTCTTTTCGGAGGCGGGGCAGGTTGAGGAGGAGGAAAAACGGCTTTAGGGTGTTATTGGCAATTAAAGATGCGATTGAAATATCCCAATACTAGAGGACTAATTGGGAGAGCTGTGTTAAAAACCCTAAAAGAAACCACCCTTGTTTCGTTCTTCCAAATAGCTAAAATGCAAGGATTAGAAGCTAACAAGCATTTTAAATTTAATGCTCAATCTTCTACCATAGAATTCCCTAATGGTTCTACTATCCTACTTAAAGACCTTTACTCCTACCCTAGCGACCCTAACTTTGATGAATTAGGTTCATTAGAAATCACAGATGCTTTCATAGATGAGGCAAATCAAGTAGATGATAAAGCAAGGAATATTATTAAATCAAGGATAAGATTCCAACTAGATCAGAACGATTTAGTACCTAAGATTCTTTACACTTGTAACCCAGCAAAGAATTGGACTTACTCGGAGTTCTACAAGCCTCAACAAGAAAATACAATATCTAAGAATAAAAGATTCATCACTTCCTTAATAGATGATAACCCGTACATATCTAAACATTACAAGGAGAACTTACTAACTTTGGATAGTGTCTCAAAAGAAAGACTTTTATTTGGTAACTGGGAATATTTAGATGACCCTGCTCAACTTATAGATTATGATAAAATACTTGACTCTTTTACCAATACGTTTGTTCCTGTTGGCGATTCTTTTATTACTTGTGATGTGGCACGTTTTGGTAATGATAGTACTGTTATTGGTGTATGGAGTGGGTTTCGTGTTAGGTTTTATCAATTCAATGGGAAATCAGTTGTTGAGGTCGCTGAACTTATAAAGAACTTTGCATTAGAGCATAAAGTTCCTGTATCTAACATTTGCATAGATGAAGATGGTGTTGGAGGAGGTTGCGTTGACCTTATCAGGGGTTGCAGAGGATTTGTAAACAATTCTAGAGCATTAGAGAACCCAATAACAAGGGCTAAAGAGAATTATGATAACCTTAAATCACAATGCTATTACAAACTTGCCGAATTAATAAATGATAGCAAATTATATATCAATGCAGACGGAAAGCAAAAGCAAATGATTATAGAAGAACTAGAACAAGTGAAGCAAAAATCAGTTGATAATGATATGAAGAAAGGAGTTATTCCAAAGGATAAAGTAAAAGCTGCAATAGGTCGTTCACCAGATTTTAGCGATTGTTTAGCAATGAGAATGTTCTTTGAATATACTCCAAGATTTCAAGTAAGTGTATTTTGATGTAAAAATCATAACTTTGTTTAAATTCTAATAATATGGCATTTTTTGACTTCTTAACTAAAAAGAAGATAAACACTCTATTACCTAATATTCCTTTTGATACAAGTGTCGCTATACAACGAGGAATCGTTACTTGGCAAGGTGGTGATTCAAGAGCATTCGTAAGAGATGGATATATAGCTAATGATATTGTTTACTCAATTGTTAAACTAATTACTGATAAAGTAAAACTTGCTCCATTTCACGTTTATAAAGTTAAAGATGAAATATCTGCAAAAAGATATAAGGCTTTAATGAAACAACCTGATAAGATTGCAAATTGGCAAGAGGTAAACAATTTACATAAGAAAGCATTTGAGATATATACAGGAGACCAAAGATTAAACGACCTATTAAAATATCCTAATGGAGAAGATACTTGGGCAGATTTAATTGAACAATGGTGTGGGTTTAAGTTAATAACAGGAAATTCATTTATATATGGAAAACTTATTGAAACAGGAAACAATCAAGGTAAGCCGTTTGAACTATTTGCTTTACCTGCTCAGTATATGGCTATTATTGCAAACATCGAAATGTTCCCACCAACCAGAGTTGGATATCAATTATACTACGGAGCAATGTGGTCATTCGACCCAAAAGAAATATTACACGACAAATACTTTAATCCAGAGTGGACAGTTACGGGAGGGCAGCTTTATGGACAATCACCGCTATTAGCAGCAGCAAGAACTTTAACTAGAAGTAATGAAGCTAAGACTGCTGCCGTTGCATCATTCCAAAATGGTGGTCCAGCAGGAGTTTTATTTATGAACGATGAAAGGTTTGACCCAATAAGTGGACAAGCACAAGCACAAGCACTAAAGAGAGCAGTAAGCGAGAAAGGTGGAGCAGCTAACTTTAACTCTATTGCCGTATCTGGTTATAAAGTAGATTGGAAACAAATAGGACTTAGTCCAGTAGAACTTAATATCATTGAATCAGAGAAATGGGATATGAAGGCACTTTGTAATATTTACGGAGTACCATCTCAACTATTAAACGATTCAGACAATAAGACTTACAACAATCAATTAGAAGGAGAGAAAGCATTAACTTTAAGATGTGCTATTCCTTTGTTAGATTCTTTGACTGATAACTTAAATAGAAAATTGCATTCTGACTGGGGATATAGAAATAGCGGCTTGTATGTAGGATATGATATTCAAGTTTACCAAGAATTAGAAGCTAATAAGACAGAACAAGTTGCTTGGTTAAATACGGCTTGGTGGATTGCTCCTGCTCAAAAGAATGAGATTATGGGTATTAAAACTCCTGATTATATTCCACAAGAGGAGATGGAGAAACTTTACATCCCTTCATCTTTGCAACCTACTGACCAATTTCAACCCTTGAATATTCCTGATAACCTAAACCCATAAAATGATTTGGCAAGATTATAGAAAACTATATGCCAACGCATTAAAACAATATTCGCCTAAGTTCAAGAAAGAACTGCAAAATCAGGTGAATACCTATTGCCGTACCCTAGACTATAATGCAATTAGCGATAAAGCCCTGAAAAAGACCATTTACAAGCTCCATTTGGCTATGGGTACTAAGATGGCTATAATAAGCGAAAGTGTCGTTAAAAGGTCTGTAAAGGGGGTTTATGTGCCTTTTGAGTTTAAATCACAAAAGACAGATGCTTATCAGTATGCTATTATCCAAGTCCTTCAAAACGATGGCTTAGATAAATTAGCCTCAGATATTACCGATACAACCAAAGAACAAATAAGAAGATTCTTAATTCAATCAGCAGAGCAAAATTTTACATTGCCTGAAACAATAGCATTGCTTAAAACTTCAGGCATTACAGATTATAGAGCCGAACTTATTGCTAGAACAGAAACAGGGAGAGCAGCAAATATAGGTTCGCAAGTAGGAGCAACAAGCACAGGATTAGTAACTATTAAAGAATGGATTGCATCAAGAGATGCTAGAACGAGAAGGCAACCAAAAGACCAAACAGACCATTATAATATGGATGGGGTCAAACTTCCTATGAATGCAAAGTTCCAAGTGCCAAATATAAATGGTAGTCTAATGGGCGAGAATGGGAGATACGACCCAATGGACCATCCTTGCGATTCAAAAGCAAGTGCTGCAAATGTCTGCAATTGTAGATGCACTTTAGGATATGAGGCAGTAAGAGGTGCTAATGGTAAACTTTTGACTTTAGTAGATAATCCTCCAATGGGTAGAATTGCAGTTATTTGGAATGCCTTACAAAATGTAATAGGACAAACAATAGGAAAACTTATAGCATCACTAATACAATAACAAAAAAAATAATAACTTTGTCAATATGAAAACATACGCATCAAAAGATACTATTGTTGAAAAACAAGATATCGGTTACGAAGTAATGGATGTTGATACCGAAACTCGTAGAGTAAAAGCAGTTTGGGCAAGAACAGGAAACATAGATTTAGATAACGATATTATAGTTCCTGAAGCCTTTACTAAGACTCTAAAGGAAAGAGGTCCAGCAGGTAAAAACTTAATATGGTCTTTAGTTGACCATTGTGCTGAAATGGAAGCCGTAATCGGTAAGCCTGAGCAATTATACATTGAAGGAGATATGCTTATTGCAATCACTCCAATAGTAGAAACTGAAACAGGAGAAGATATGATTAAAATGTATGATGCAGGTCTTATCAATCAACATTCAATTGGATTTAGTACAATTAATTCAAGCGTAGATAAAAACGGAATAAGAACAATAAGTGAACTTAAACTTTACGAAGGAAGTGCAGTATTATGGGCAGCAAACCCAGAGACACCAACAATCTCTGTTAAAAGTGAAGTAAAGAAAGAACAATTAGCAAATAGGCTAGAGAAACTCTTGAAAGCGTTTAAAGGTGGTCGTTTCACAGATGAGACCTTTGCGTTAATGGAGATTGAAATAAAAAGGATTCAATCAGAATTATTAGAAATTGAAATCGTTAAAGAAATCACTCAGACCGAGCAATCACCTGAGCCGATAATCGAAGAAATTAAAAACAATGATGAACAAGTCCTGAAGGCAATAAAAGAATTTAATAAAATATTTAAAAAGTAAAAATGGAAAACGTAATTAACGAAATGGCTGATAACCTTAAAGGTTTTCAAGCTAACATCGAAGCTAAGTTAGAAGAAACTAAAGCTGAGATTAGAGTTGTAAGAGATGAAGCACAAAAACAATTTGATGCTCAAGCTGCTGCTACAAAAAAATCTGCATCTAAGCAAATAAAATTCTTAGATGAAGTTATCATCGAGAAATTAGATGGTAGATTAGATGAAATGGAAAAATCAATGAAATCTAACGGAAAATTCCGTGTTGATTTATCTGATGTTAAGACAATGACTTTAAGTGGTTCATTAACAGGAGATGCTCAAGCATCTTATGCTCCTAATGCATCTATCTTGCCAAGTCAAGCAATTAACTTCCGTGATTTAGTACCAACTGTAAGAAGTGAATCAGGTCTTTATGTATTCTACAAAGAGACTGCTACAACTAACAACATTGCTGCTCAAACTGAAGGTTCTGATAAAGGACAAAATAGCTACGCATTAAGCGAAGTTAAAGTTGTAAACGACTACATAGCTGGTTTTTCAACTTTCTCTAAACAAATGGCTAGAAGTTTACCTTTCTTGAGTACAACTTTACCAAGAATGTTAACTAGAGATTTCTACAAAGCTGAGAATGCTGCGTTTTTCTCTACTGTATCTGCTGCTGCAACTGGTTCTACTACAACTGCTGAAACTGTTGATTTAAAGCAATTAGTTGACTATATCGCAAATCAAAAGAGTGCAAACTTTGTATCTTCTGTTGCTTTAGTAAGCCCTGCACAATTAGGTCGTTTATTAAAAGAGACTATTACTGCTGGTTATTATGCTGGTGCTGGTAGTGTTATTGTTAATCCTAATGGTGGCATCACAATATGGGGTACTCCTGTAATTGCTGCATCTTGGGTAACTGATGATAAAGTACTTATTTTAGATAATAACTTCTGCGAAAGAGTTGAGGTTGAAGGAATGGCTATTGAGTTCTCTTATGAGAATGCTAGTAACTTCCAACAAAATATGGTTACTGCTCGTATCGAGTGTTATGAAGATATTAACTTAATGCAACCTACATCTGCAATCTATGCTGACTTAGGTAACGTATAGTTCTAATCTTGCATAGATTTAAAGACCCCTTACTTAATAGTAGGGGGTTTTTTATTATAAATAATGTAAATTTGTAAAAAAGATGTATGGCATATTCTAATTTTATAATAGATTTTACTTTAACCGATATTGCTCCTGTAACCGAGCCAGTTACTTTAGCAGAGGCTAAATTGTATTGCAGAGTAAGTAATTCTGTTGATGATAACCAAATCACATTGATGATTAAACAAGCAAGAGAAGCCATTGAAGTAGGCACAGGCTTAAGTTTAATACCTAAGACTGCCGTTGTTTGGTTTACTAATTTTGATGGCAATTTTAACCTTCCTTTTGGACCAGTCAATAGTTTTACTTCATTATACGACCAAAATAACAATGCTATAATAGCTGCTGATTATACTTTAGTGGGGGGTAAGTTCCCACAATTACAAAGACCTCTTTTTAGGAACTTAAAGGCTACTTATACTGTTGGATATACAACTATCCCAAATGACTTAAAGATTGCTATTTTAGACCAAGTAAGCTACGATTACGAAAATAGAGGATTAGATTCAGATACAGGTATTTGTGAAAAGTCTTGGAAAGCTTGTCAACGCTGGACAAGAATAAGCCCAATATTATGAAATTAGGAAGCAAGAAAGCAAATTATGTTGATGCCAATACAATGTATTCTGAAATAGGCTTATATGTGCCTACAAGGAGTGCTGATGGTCAAGGTGGGTATACTACAACCTTTGCCTTACAAGGAGTTGTATTTGGCGATTTTAGACCTATGGATGAAAATAGAGCCTTATTAGAGGCAGAGTTAAGTTTTACTCGTGCTGCTAAGTTATATATCAGGTACGATGTAACAATCAATAATAACTACCAAATAGAGGCTGATGGAGAGATGTACACAATACACTCTATTAAGGATGTAGAGAATCAGTTTAGATTTTACGAAATAATAATGTACGCATAATGGCAATAGGAGTTAATTTAACTGGTATTGATAGTTTGCAAGGTGCTATTAAAAATTTAGATGAAAAACTTACAAAAGAGGTTTCTAATGAGATTAATGCTTCTTCGTTAAAGATTCAATCTGATGCTAAGAAATTAGTACCTGTTAATATGGGATATTTAAGAAACTCTATTGTACTAGATGGCGAATTAGGTAGTTTAACATATAATGTAGAAGCTAGAATGCCATATGCAGCTTATGTTGAATTTGGTACTGGTGGCAAAGTTTCTATACCATCTGGATATGAGGAATATGCTGCATTATTTAAAGGAACTAGAAAAGTAGCAGGAATGAGGTCTCAACCTTATTTAATACCTTCTTTTGAGATGGAGAAACCTAAATTAATAAAAAGACTAAATGAAATGCTAAATGCTAAATCCTAATATTGAAATAAAGAAATGGTTTTATACCAATTTAGTAAGTGCTACAAGTTTAAGTGTTTATGATGGATTTTCACCAGAAGGAGCAGGTAATGAATACATAATTCTAGAAGGTAGAACATCTAGTCAAGAACAAGGCAAAGATGGTTATACAAATGCTATTACTATTATAGTTGACATTGTTACAAAAAATGCTAACTTTGGCTATAAACGAGCTGAAACAATTAGCAATTTGATATTGGCAGCAATAAACTCGGACACAACTATAACTCTAAGTAATGGATTTACTTCATCTTCTTTAAGTGTAGAAAGTGTAAGAAATTTAGATGCTTTAAATCCTATTGATAATGTATTTAGAACGATTATAACATATAATATAATAATAACTCAAAATTAAATAAAATGGCAGAAACAAAAGTATCAGCAAGAGACTATATTCTTTTAGCTGACATAGATGGAGACTCAACATTTAAACCTGTTGCTTGTCTTACAACTAACTCAATGACATCAACTGTTAACACTATTGATGCAACTTCAAAATGTGGCGACCAATATCAAGCTGGTCCTTCATTTACTCAATCTTTCAAAGGCGAAGGTTTTGCAATTGATGAAACAGGAACTCCTAGTAAGGATTCTTACCAACAATTGTATGCTGCTCACGCTGCAAAAACTGCTTTCAATATGAAGATGGGTAAAGCAACTCCAACTTCAGGTGATATTGTGTATTCAGGTCAAGTATTTATTTCAAACTTTGATGTAAACGCTGCTGATAAAGATGATGTTAAATTCTCTGCGACTTTCGTAGTTACTTTACCACCATTAACACAAACTGAAACTGCATAAAAAATAACCTATGTTTGAATTAAGACTGAACAACAAAACTATTCCTTTAAAGTGGGGAACTTGGGCTATGCGTGAATTTTGTATGGCAAAAGCAACAATGAACGATAAAGGAGAAAAAGAGAATCTGCCAATAAATAGATACTTTGAAATATTGAATAATACTCAATACGATTTAGAACTTATAATACTATTAATATTTATAGGGTATAAATCTGCTTGTAATAGCAATAAACAAAGTGTTGAATTTGATGAAAATGATGTGTGTGATTGGGTTGATGAAATTGGTGGAATTTTTGATGAAAAAGGTGGTGTAATTGAATATATTAAATACATTATTTCAACAACTGTATTGACTGTTCAAGGAACACCTGTTAAAGAAGAAAAAAAAAAGTCTAGCAAATCTAAGTTGGGATGACATCTTAGTTAAGGCTGCTGAATGTGGATTAAGACCTAATGAGTTTTGGGATATTACTTGGAAAGATTTTTCAATTATTGTATTAGGCAATGAAAGAAAAGAGTTAAATGAATGGGCGAGGACAAGAAACCTCGCCTATATTATATATCTCAGTAATAGTGCTGAACAATCACCTAAGTCATTAAAATCATTTTGGCATATACCAATGTTAGACGACAATGATGAAGAAGAAGAATTAAAAGAAATGTTAACGGATGACCAATTAGCAAGAACATTAAAATTATACGGAGTAAATTAGTAAAATGGCACAGGAAACACTTAAAATTACGATTACAGCCGATAATAAAGAGGCTTTAGAAGGATTACAACAAACATCTGTTGCAACAACTCAATTAAGTTCATCTCTAGGTAAATTACCAAGTGCTTCAAATCAAGCAAATCAAGCTTTAATAAATTCAGGTCGTGTTTTACAAGATTTGAATTATGGTTTTATGGGTATTGCAAATAACCTTAATCCATTACTTGAATCATTCCAAAGATTAGGTGAAAAGTCAAAAGAAGCTGGAACAAGTATTGGTAAAGAATTAGTTGGTGCGTTAACAGGTCCAGCAGGACTTGGCGTTGCTTTATCAGCAGCAGTATTTATATTCTTAAAATTTGGTGACGAAATATCTAATTTTATTACACAAAAGATAGGTGGTTTAAATGGTGCGTTAGCATCTGAAATAAAAGTATTTGATGATTCATCTAAAGCATATGTTAAGGCATCTACTGATATAAATAGTCTTAATGAGGCACACGAACAATATAAGAATGGATTAATAACTAAAGATGCTTTTTTAAAGCAATTTAATACTACTCTTGGAGATACTATTGCAAAAACTAATGATTTAAGTACTGCTGAAAAATTCTTAACTCAAAATTCAGAGGCTTATATAAAAATGATATTTTATAAAGCCGTAGCTCAAGAAGCAGCAGCACAAGCAGCAAAAAAACAAGTAGAACAATTAGCATTAGAAGAATTGCCACCAAGTCCAACAATGGGGCAAAGAGCATTAGCTTTAGTAAGTCGTGGTGGTACATCTGGTGCTGATATTGCAGAAAAAGATAGAAAATCTAAAATAAAAGATTTAGAATATGATGCTTATGTTTTACAAGAAATTAATAAAAAGTACAATGTAATTGCAAATAATATTCAAGAAACATTTACTAGAGTATTTGGAGCATCAAATAAAGGTGTTGGAGATGTAAAGCAAAGTGAAACAAGTAAAATATTACAAAAATTAGCAGAAGAAACAAAATCTTTACAATATCAATTAGATGAAGGTCTTATTAAAAAATTACCAACTAATGATAAAGATAAAGAATCATATTATACTTTAAAGATAAATGCTATTTCTGATGCTATCAAAAAACTTGCTGGTTTAACTGGAGGTGAAGCAAAAACTGCTTTAGCTAGTTTAAAGCAAGAGTTATCATCAACAAAATTTGATGAAGCATTAGGTTTATTAGGTAAAAAAAGATTAGGTGAGGCTGGTGCAAATAAAGAAAAGTCATTAGACCCTGAAAGAACTGCAAGAGAGTTTGAAATGCTTGACAAAGAAGTAAATGCAATATTTATTAAAGGTCAAATTGCTAAAGAAAAAGAACTTAGTAAAATATTAAAAAAACAACAAAAAGATTACGAAAACTTTGCTAATACAATTGCAAGTGGTGTAACTAATGCTTTTATGGGTTTATTTGATGCAATGGAAAGAGGACAAAGTGTTGGTCAAGCACTTTCTGATATGTTTACAAACTTAGTTAAACAAATTGCAGCAGCAGTTATTCAAGCATTGATATTTAAGGCAATAATGAATGCTATAACAGGTGGAGCAAGTGGTGGAGTAGAAGCAGCATCAGGTGGAGCAAGTATAGCTGATTTTATAATGTCAGGAATTACTCCACACGCAGCAGGAGGTATAACAACAGGACCTTCTGTTGGAATGATAGGAGAAGCTGGACCAGAAGCAATTATGCCTTTGAGTAAATTATCTAGTTTTTTAAATACTTCATTTAATGCAGGTGCAATGAGCAGTGGTTCAACAAGTAATGGTAGTCAATTTGTATTAAGAGGTCAAGATTTGCTTCTTTCAGTAAATAGAGCACAAAAGGCATCTAATCTTAAAGGACAAAATATCAGTTTAGCATAATGGCATACGGATTAAGATATACTATCCCACAAAAATTAAGAGATGATAAAAGTCTTATAGTAAAAATATATGAAGATGGATATAGTGGTTCATCATATCAATATATTGCTACATCAATTAATATACAACCTAATTCTGCTGACGAAGATGCTTTAGCTTGTATAATTTCTACTCAATTAAATATAAATTTTATAGTTAATACAGAAGATGATTATAGTAATTTCCCTGATTTATTGAATTATAATGATACTAAATATTATGTTGAATTAACAATAGATAATGAAATAAAGTGGAGAGGTTATTTATTTAATGATTATGTAGGTTTAACTTTTACAACAGGAATACAAGAAGTAAGTTTAACTTGTATTGATGGCTTATCATTTTTAAGATATAAAATTTATAGTCCTGTTGAAAACAGTAATGGTTTAACTAAGTTATTAGATTTAATTAATAATACTTTATATTTTTTACCTTCTTACACAAATACTTCAATGTATATGTGTTGTTCTTATTTTGCTACAGGTATGAATAATAGAACTGATGGTCCATCTAATGACCCATTTAGTCAATCATATCAATATAGAAGAGATTTTATAGGGTTAGATTATTATACTATTTTACAAAATATAATGTTGTCTTTTGGTTGCAGATTATTTCAATCTGAAGGGGATTGGTATATATTGCCAATGAATCAAATGCCTTCTACAATCTATTATACAAAATATATTATTACTTCTACTACACCAAGTCTAGATAGTAGTGGAACATTAAATAAGTCTGTAAGTATTGAACCATATTCTAATACAAATGTTCATTTTATAAATAATAGCCAAACAAAAATTGTTAGAAAAGGTTATCCAACAATACAAAGCATAGTTGATTTTACACCTGCTAATAATTATATACATAATGGTAATTTTAAATCAGTTGTATCTTCTCAAGCAGTAGGTTGGGATGTTGCTACAACAGGTTCTTCTTCTGTTATTTTAACTCAATTTCCAAGTGTTCAATTTAATAGATATACTATATTTTATTTAAGTTCAGGTACTGCTTCAATTACTACTAATTCATCATATTTAGCAAATATGTATGGAGGTAGTGCAACATTTTCTTTTGATTTTCAAGCAGCAAATGCTAATCAACAAATACTTGCTATTATTACAATTACTATTGCTGGTACATTATATTATCTAACAAGTGATTTATATTGGAGAACAAGTTATGCAGTAATTCCTAAAACATATACAGAATCTAATACTTATCAAACTCAATCAATAGAAATACCATTAGGATTATTGCTTTCTCCTAATCCAAATTTAACATTTCAAGGACCAATAACTATAAAATTACAAGCAGATAGCACTCACGTTGGTGGTTATGTTAGAAATGTAATATTAAAGCAAAATGGTTATGAAATAAAAAATGCTACAATTACTAGAAGTATTGGGAATGTAAATCAAACTGCAAAATCAATAGATTTATATTATGGTTTAAATTATCCACTAATAGGTCAATATGAAGTTTATAATAATGTAGGTCTTATAACTAATTCAAGTGGTGTATTTTGGGCAAATTGGTATGTGCAAGGTGCTATTGGCACTACATTTTATTCATTGCCTTTCCTAATAATGAGACAATATTCTAATTTATTAAATAAAAATATAGCTACATTAGAGGGTGATTTAGGTAATTATAGTAGTTCTGTTGGAATGATAGGTTTAGATAAGGTTTATACAATAACGGATGCGTCAACAAATAGCTTAACTTATAATGGTAAAAAGTTTATGGCTAATAGATTAACTATGAACCCATTTTTAGATGAAACTAATTCAATGCAATTCTTAGAAGTCAGCAGTACTAATATAGCTTCAACTGAAACTATTGTGTATATTACTGACCAAGAACAAGAAACTCCGAGAAGGTATTTTTAATATTAATATAGATTAACTTTGCAATATGGCAGATAAAGTACAAGGTAATAATATGATTCTCTATTGGCAAAATCCCAATGGAGTATTCTATCTAAATGGTGGCATATCAAAAGGCACAATAGGTGGTAATTCTTACTATCAATTTAGTTCTACTGAAAATGTAGGTGCTAGTGTAAACTTTACTGCAACAGGAGACAATGTTATTGCTAGATTTATTACAGATGTTAATAAACCTAATATGACAACTATTCCTGCTGGAACTTGGACTTTTAGTTCTTATGTTTCAGTTACTTATAGTTTAACTTATTCTCCAGCCTTTTATTTTGTGGTATCTAAATACAACGGAACTACATTTACAACGATAGCAACAAGTTCTACTACTGTATTAACTTCACTTAGCAAGACTTTATATTCTACCTCATTAAGTTTTCCAGCTACATCACTTGATGCAACTGATAGAATAGCAATAACTGTATATCCTGTAAACTTAGGAGCACAAGATATTTTCTTTTATACTCAAGGAACTAATGTGGCTAAGGTAATAACTACAATGCCAACGGACATTCCTTTTGCTTGTTCAACAAATTGCTCTTTCTCAGTTAATGTGGACCAAAAAGAAGTAACAAGTCAAACAAGTGCTTGGTATCGTGAATTTAAGAACGACATAGCTAATTGGACTGTGAATTGCGATGGCTTAATAACATTAGCTAATTACGGATATTTATACTTATTGCAAACTCAACAAAGCAGAACTCAGATAGCAATTAAATTTGCTATTGATAACGGAGCAGATGGTTTAGTAATTATAGGTGGAAATTGTAATATTACGAGTTTACAAATCAATGCACCTTATAAGGACATTGGCACTTATTCAGTAGGCTTACAAGGTTCTGGTGCTTATACGACTTCAGGAACTTCAATAAATCAAAATGGTGTGATAGTAATAGCAAACGGACAAGTGTATATGAAACAAGCTACGGCTGCTGGAGGAGAAACTACTATCACTTGGTCAGATATGATAGGCAAGACTTGTCTAGGCTTTACAAGAGGTGGTGTGGAAGTAAGAGAGATACTTACAACAGGAACTCCTACAAACGACCAGATTAAGTTTACAAGTGCAAGTGGTGTGGTTACTTTCGGAAGGGCATTAGAATCAGATGAATTTATTAGAGGACTATTTCAATAATTAATATGAGCAATCAATTACAAATAACGGGTGGTGCAAAAGTAAGAGCCTTAGAAGGTGTCATAACAGGAACGAGTGGTGTTTTATCAAGTGTTCCTTATGGTGGTGCTAATGGTGTTGCTACTTTAGATTCAGGTGGTAAAGTTCCTGTATCTCAATTGCCTTCTTCGGTAGTAACTTATTTAGGTACTTGGAATGCTGCAACTAATACTCCTTATTTAGTAAACGGAACAGGAGATGCTGGAGATTTATACATTTGTAATGTTGCTGGTACTGCTAACTTTGGTGCTGGTCCTATTACTTTTGCAGTAGGAGATTGGGTTTTATACGGAAGTGGAACTTGGCAGAAATCAAATGGACAAAATGGTACTGTTACTTCGGTGGCTGCTAGTATTACAGGGAATAGTATAGGAATCACAGGTTCTCCAATTACAACGGCTGGAACTTTAGCTTTTGCTTTTGCAGGTACAAATTTACAATATGTTAACGGAGCAGGGGATTTAACTACATTTCCTTCTTTAACAGGATATGTAACTTCGGTAACTGGTACTGCTCCTGTTGTAAGTAGTGGAGGAACAACTCCTGCTATTTCAATGGCTGCTGCAACGACTTTGGTAGATGGTTATTTAAGTGCTACTAATTTTGTTACTTTTAATAATAAGCAAAATGCTATCACACTTACCACAACAGGAACGAGTGGTGCTGCAACATTAATAGGTGCGACTTTAAATATTCCTAACTATGGTTCAGGGTTAACAGGATATGTTCCATATACAGGTGCAACTCAAGATGTAGATTTAGGTGCGTTTAAATTGAATGCTCAATCTTTACACGCTAAAGGAACAGGAGGATTAGGGCATCTAGGATTGAAACATCAGTCTGCAAGTGCAACGGCATCGGCTAATGAAGTATCTTTATTTGCAGATAGTCTTGGTGATTTAAGTTGGTTAAATGGTAATCTTTATTTAAGCAAGTTTATTACTTCTAATAATACTGCAAATCGTACTTATACGTTTCCTAATGCAAGTGGTACAGTTGCTTTGTTAACTTCTTTAAGTTTTGTTGCTGGTTCAGGTGCTTATAATTCTACAACAGGGGTTATAACTATACCTACTAATAATACACAAATAACAAATGGAGCAAACTACATTACTTTAGGTTCTTTAAGTGCTACAAGTCCTATTTTTTACAATAGTACAACAGGAGTAATTAGTTCACAAGCAGCAAGTGCGACATTAGAAGGATATGTAACAACAGGAACTCAAACAATAGCAGGTGCAAAAACCTTTAGTAGTGGAGTTACTTCAAGTAGTTTTTATGCTCAAGGGAATGGTACACAAGGTGGTTATTTATATTTAAAACAAGGAACAACTCCATATACTACTTTAACAGGTTCTAATTCAATAACGGCAGATAGTACAAAATATATATTTTATTCAGATGCAGGTTCTTCTAATGCAAAAATTGCTTTATTTGAATTAGGTTCTTTAACAAACAATACTAATAGAACATACACACTTCCAGATGCAAGTGGAACTGTTGCTTTAACAAGCAATTTAAGTTCTTATGTACCATATACAGGAGCAACTACTTCTGTAAATTTAGGTTTATATGATTTAACTGCATTATATTTAGCAGTAAGTCAAGATGGAGATTCTGTAGGTGGTTATATTAATTTTAAACAATGTAGTAGTGTAAATAATGGTAGTATAGGTAATACAAATATTTTTGCTAAAAATAGTACACAATTTGGAATTAATTATATGCAAAGTAGTGGCTTGAACAAAACTGCTATTTTTGATGCAAGTAGTATTACGACTGGTAATGTTAGAACTTTTACATTCCCTGATGCTTCAGGTACTTTGGCTTTGACTTCTAGTTTAAGTGGTTACCTTCCATTAACAGGAGGTACTTTAACAGGAGCATTAAGTGGTACAAGTGCGACATTCTCTAGTAGTGTAACGGCAAGTCAAGGAATTTTTACATTGGCTACAAGTGGAGGTTCAATAGGTTCTGTTAAAAATTTAATAGCATTAAATACAAATGAAGCAATTGGGAATTGGTCAGGGATAAACTTTTCATATAGTAATAGTGGTACAAATTTTGGCTATATTGGAACTATTATAACAACTGACGTTAATAATTCATTAGCCGATTTGGTTTTTGGGGTTAAAGCAAGTAATACTGTAACTGCCGTTACAGAGTATATGAGGATTAAAGGTGGAGGTAATGTAGGTATTGGTACAAGTAGTCCAACACAAAAATTAGAAGTTTATGCTGGTAATTATGATGGGGTAAAAATAAATGCTAGTGATGCTCCTTCTTTATTTTTTTATTTACAAGGAGGTTCACAAAAAAATTGGGGTATTGCTACTACAAATTTAGCAGCTGGAGATTTTGGCATATATCAATCAAATTCTAATGCTGGTAATCCAATTACAGCAGGTACTGCTAGATTATATATTAATTCTTCTGGAGTTATAACAATTTCTAGTTTAGGAACTGGAGCAGTTACTGCAACAAGTGGAGTCTTATCTACCACTTCTGATATGAATTTAAAAATAGAAGATGGATATATAGATAATGCTTTAGAAAAAGTATTAAAATTAACACCTAGATATTTCTTATGGAAAGAAGAAAGTGGTTTGCCTACTGATTTAAGACAATTAGGTTTTTATGCACAAGAGGTAAATGAAGCATTAGGCGAAGAAGTTGCAAATACTCCAAAAGATAAAAATCAAAGCTGGGGTATTTATGATAGAGGTATAATAGCTATGTTAACTAAAGCAATGCAAGAGCAACAAGCATTAATCACATCACTACAATCACGATTAGATAATGCTGGATTATAATAGAATAATGTTATATTTGTAAAAAATCAATATTATGATAACAATTAACAACGACCAAATCAAAGAATTAGAAGCATTTATTAACACGATTCCAACTGCTTATGGCTTACCATTATTGCAGTTTCTAGGAAAATTAAATGCAGAACAAAATCCTCCAGTAGAGGAAGCAAAAGAAGTATAATGGTAAATAATAATGGTCAAGCCGACTTCGGAATGGTACTAAGTATCACAAGTGCTGCAATAAGCATCACAAGTATTCAGCCTATTGTAACATTGTTTGGTAGTTTAGTTGCTATTGCATCTGGACTTTTTGCCATTAGATATTATTACAAGGCAGCTAAAAAGTTTAAGTAATGAGAGACATTGTAATTACTTTGGTGATTGCAGTAGTTCTTATCTTCATCTTTAACGGAAGGTACAACGGAAATGAGCCTACAATAGTAACGCATATTGATACTATTTATAAGCACGACATAACAAAGAAATATATTAAAGGGGATTCTATCCCTTTTGTCGTTTTAGGAATTGATACAACTATTGTACACGATACTGTACGTATTGTTCAAGATTATGCGTACGTACGAGCTTACTCGGACACAATCAAGATAGATTCAAGCACTTTTATTATAAACGACACAATAAGCCAAAACAAGATAAAAAATAGGGGTTTTTACGCAGACATAAGTCAAAAAACGATAAAAGTGGAAACCTTTAGGACAACACCATCCAAAAATGAGCTTTATTGGGGTATATTAGCCGATTTAAGGGCAATTGACAATAAAGTGGGGATAGGAGTTGGTTTAGGGTTTAAAACAGCTAAAAAGGGCTTATTTACAATATCTGCTACCACCAACCAATATTCAATAGGATTTTACACTAAATTTTAATATTATGTTCAGCTTTAAAGATTTTATTCTATCTACCTTTTCAGATGATAAAGGTTCTATTTCTCACAAGAGAGTTTTAGCCACAATAGGTGCAATTATTCTTTTTGTAGTTTATATCATTGGCAGAGATGCTCATTTAGCAGACTTAATATTTTATTTTGTTTGTGCTTGTATGGGATTGGCAACAGTAGATAAGTTTAGTAAATGAGAGAGCAAAGAATCTTAAAAGGAGCATTAATGCTTTGGTTTACATTATTAATTTATTTTATATATGCTAAGTAAAAAAGCAATTGACTTAATCATTCAGTTTGAGGTTGGTGGCAGAGCCTTTTATGATAAGAAACTACAATCCCCTATTTGGGCAGGTGGAGATTCTGGTATTACAATAGGAATGGGGTATGATTGTGGTTATGTAAGTGAAAAGCAGTTCTTTCAGGATTGGGGTAATAAACTTACTCCTAACTTTTTAGAGCCATTAAGGAAGGTTATCGGTTTAAAAGGGGTACAAGCCAAACAAATGTTAAGAGGAGAATTGTTACAAGTTAAAATCTCATACAATATTGCATACGAAGTATTCGTTAAGTGTTCAGTACCTAAGTATTTTAAATTGACTAAGGCTATATACCCAGAACTAGAAACATTAAACGAGGACACTCAAGGAGCATTAGTTTCTATGGTTTACAACAGAGGAAACAAGTTAGAAGGAAATTCTAGAACAGAAATGAAAGCCATTGTAGAAATGGTTAAGAACAAAGATTATGAGGGAATAGCGGAGGAGATTGAAAAGAGTAAAAGACATTGGGAAGGGAAGGGATTAGACGGATTAGTAGTGAGAAGGGAAGCGGAAGCAGATTTAGTGCGAGATAGTTTAGCATAACAAAAACCTAAAATATGGGAGGCAGTAAAACAACAATGAGTGGTCAAATTGTACTGGACTACTTAGCTAAATATCCTGCTTGGATGCCTAGCAATACATTAGCTACTTTAATCCTTAAAGAGAACAAAAATCACTTTACCGACAAAGAGAATGTGCGTTATCTAATACGCTATTACAGAGGCAAGACAGGTCCAGATAAAAAGTCAACTAACAATAAAGAATACTTAGAGCAGACTAAAAGAAGTTGCAGTCATTTTGTGCAACCTGAGACTTGGGCAGAGGAAAAGGTTGTATTTGACTTGCCATTAGGTATTAAGAAAATGGGATTCATTAGTGATATACAAGTGCCATTCCACGACCCAAAGGCTATTGATGTTTGCTTTGACTACTTAAACAAAGAGGGTATTGATACATTATTTATCAATGGAGACTTAGTAGATTTCTATCAATTAAGCGACTTTCAGAAAGACCCAAGAGTAAGAAATTTTAGTGATGAATACGAAAGCATACTAGAGATGCTAGGATTTATAAGAAGATCATTCCCTGATTTAATTATTTATTACAATCTGGATGCAAATCACGAATTTCGCTACGAAAGATATATGAGGACAAAAGCTCCAGAATTGTTAAGTTTGCAACTGTTCGAGTTAGAAGATTTGTTAAAGCTGAATGAATTTGGGATAAAGCCTCTAAAGAACTTAGATCACGTTAAATTTGGCAAGTTGCCAATTATACACGGAGATACTACTTTTAGGAGAGGAAGTGGTGTAAGCCCTGCTAAGACCCTTTACGATAGGGTTAAGCAATCGGCTATTGCATCTCACGTTCATAGGACAAGCGAGTACACGACTAAGAACCAATTTGATGGCGAAATGTTTACTTGCTGGACTACTGGAATGCTAATGCATCCAAACGTTGAGTATTGTAAGCACGTAGATCAGTATAACGCTGGATTTGCTTTACTAGAGAAAGAGACAAACGGAGATTATAGAGTTCACAATAAGAGAATAACAAAAGGAAAAGTATTTTAAATAATAAACTATGAAGATGCCTAAGAATTGGAATAAACTTAATTTAAGCGAACAGGAAGTTTGGTTAGTAAAGAAGTATCAGGAAATGGTTAGCGAAGTAGAATCAGTTTCTAAGATGTTAGCTAAAATAAGAGGTGGCAATAGAATCGTAGTTAAGGAGATTGAAAGACCAGATGAAGCCTTACTTAAATCGTGAAAATTAAAATCATATATCGTAAACTTGGTAAGGAACAGGCTTACGGCATATCCTCTAGTGATGGAGTAATAGAGATTGATGAAAGGCTGAAAGGAAAGAAAATGATGGAGATATTGATTCACGAGATATTACATTTATTAAACCCAAAGGATGATGAAAAAACCATAATTCGCAAAAGTGTAACTTTGACTAAGGTCTTGTGGAAGGAAGGGTATCGGAAAATTGATGATACAATCGACTTGCCTTTACAAGACGGATCAATTTAAGGTTGTTTTTTCTTGGTTCATATCAGGTTCTCCCTAGCCCTAAAAAGCTGGGGAGTTTTGCTTATATTTGTTTATAGATTATACTAATGGTTACGGAGGTTCGTTTTTACGATGCCTCCCTTTTTTTGCCCATATGTTATAACATTAGTCAAGTTATAACTTTACTTATTTGCGTAGTACTACTACTAACATTTAACATATTTTGTTACAAATACCTATAAATCAGTAGCATATTTGCCCTAATTCCATTACAACATTTTACATATTGTACCTAAAACATTGTACAATGTTACCAATTTGGTTACAATGTTCCAAAATAGAACATACCATAAAAGTTTACCAATAGAGAACTTATCAATCATAAAAGTTACCCAATAAGGCAACTTTGAGCCGTAAATGACCGATAATAGCCTCATTTATGACCGATAAAAAGAAATTTATATAATTTATTGTTGGTATTGTAATTGTTTGTATCTTTGTTGAAACAAAACCAAATTAGTATGAAAACAATGTTATCATTTAACAACAATTTTTACCCTTACAATGGGCAGTTTATCCCTCAGATTGGAGATTACATTTTCTTAGATTACGAATTAGAAGGAACTAAATTCTTTTTAGTAAGCATAAGAACTATTGACTTATCAAACAATCAAATTATTTTATCAATCGTAAAAAGTTAAATTATGAACCAACAACAAAACAGAAACTTTCAAGCAATCGTGATTATCATTTTTGCCTTTATTGTAACTGCAATCCTAGAAAACATTTAAACCCTATGAAAACAGAAAAAAAAGAAGTAGTCTGTATCCGACTACCAGAGTCAATTAAGAAAAAAATAGATGCCGAAGCTAAAAAGATGTATTTAGCACCTAGCAAATTAGTATCAATTATCGTACAAAAATATTACGAATCTAAAAACTAAACTATGCAACCATTAATCTATCAAGGAAAACAACTAAAACTACACCAGAGAGCAACTTGCCTCTTGGAACTCCTAAAAAATGCACAAGCAAGACAATCTAGTATTGAATCAGATTTAACTAAATGGAGAGGAGCAACTTGGGATAACCCTATCAAACTAATGAATAAGTACGAAGATGACTATCTCATTAAGATTGCTAGAATGAACCAAATACAAAAGCGAATCCTAAAGTCTTATCACTTTCTTATACTAGACTTATATGAGATTACCGAAGATTTTATGTTACCAATTAACCTTTTACATTTTTAATATGAGTTACATAGACAATACCAAGTTCAACCTACAAAGAGAAATCTACATTTTAGAAGTAGAGAATCAGATGCTAAGAAACCAAATTATTAAACTTAAAATAGAAAAGAATGAACTACTGGTCAATGCCCAGCCTACGAGAGAGACAAAAGGCGATGAAGGAAAAGAATAATTATGTAGATAATATAATTAAGGAGATATGCAAATTTTACTATTTAAGTGTTGATGAAGTAATAGGTAAAAGCCGTAAAAGGGAAATAGTAAAAGCAAGATTTATTGCTATTTATATTATCAGGATGGAAACAGACTTTAAGTTAAGTGCCATTGGTAGAATATTTAATAGAGACCATAGTACGATTTTACATTCTATTAGAATTATTACCAATACTTTAACACTTAAATACGATACCGATATTTCGGATGAATTGAGGGAAATAAAAAAGATTATAAATAATTTGACTTATTAACAAAAAAGTCTTAATTTCAATTATTATTCATTAAAAACCAATAGTATGATTCAGTTACAAACAAACTCGCTTATCAACATTTACAAGGCTTTATCTGCCTTTCAGCAGGACTGCCCAGTAATTCACAAGGGAACAACAGGGCATAATTACACCTATGCCGACTTCCCTACAATTCTTGAAGTAATAAATCCGATACTCAAGAAACACAATCTAGGATTTACCCAGCTTCTAATTGAGGATGGATTAAAGACAATTATCTTTCACACTATTAGTGGAGAGGCAATTGAATCTAACGCAACGATTCCACAAATTACTCTTAGAGGTATGAACGAGTATCAATCATTCGGAAGTGGGATAACTTATTACAGGAGATATGCTTTAAGTGCTGCTCTTGGCTTAGTAACTGATAAAGATACCGATGCCTCTGGAGAGAAAGCTGCCTCAGTATTTATCAAGAAACACAAGTCAATACTAGATTTAACTTTAGCTATTGATATGTGCGAAAACTTAAATGAATTAGCTAAACTTCATACTTTAAATAAAGATTTGATGAATGATGGAATTACTGCATTATTTACATCTAAAAAATCTAAATTATGATTGACCAAAAACTAATTAAATTAAGAGACTTGGTTTCTTATTGGGAATGGAAGCATAGTGCTTGTCATAAGTTTTGGATTAATGAAACCTATCAGGAACTTGTAAAGGCAAGACAAAACCTAAAGGAATATAAGTCTAAGCATTACCCATCAACCCCATTATTAACTCAGCCTAAGTCATTTTTAAGAATGAATGATTGGACTGAAAACTTTGAAAACTATGCCGATTAGTACTTGCTGCGGAGCAGAAACCGATATGGAAGAAATAGGAATATGTCCTGAATGTTTAGAGCATTGCGATTGGGAGGATGAAGATGAAGAAGAAATACAAAAAGATATAAATGCAGAAAACCAATTAGAAGAAGAACAAATTAATAAACAAAACAAATAAAAATGGAAAAGAAACAAAACTATGGTGCTTGGAAAAAAACAACATCAAAAGGAGAAGTAATTGAATTTACTATTGAGGACAAACGTTACTCAATGTGGGTAAATCAATTTAAAAAGCCTGAATCAAAAGAACCAGATTATAAGATTTATCCTAATGATTACAAGCCTAAAGCTGAAAACAAGATGGAATATCAAACACCAGTAAACCAACAGGAAAGCGAAGATGACTTGCCGTTTTAATTAACTATCTAAAAACAAAAACTATGAGCCAAAACAAACAAATTGCAGACTACCTAAATAAAGGTAAAAAGCTAACTACTCTTGATGCCTTGAGTAAATTCGGATGCTTTAGATTAGCATCACGAATAAACGATTTAAGGAATGAAGGAATGAATATAAAAACAAAGATTATTAAGCTAGAGAACAAGAAGCAGATAGCCCAATATTCAATCAAATGACACACGCATCTTTATTTAGTGGAATAGGTGGGTTTGACTTAGCAGCAGAATGGCTAGGATGGGATAACATATTCCATTGCGAATGGAATCCTTTTGGTCAAAGAGTTTTAGCCCACCATTTCCCAAATTCAAAATCTTACAATGACATTACCAAAACAGACTTCACTATTCACAGAGGGCAAATTGATGTCTTATCAGGAGGATTCCCTTGTCAACCATACTCAATGGTCGGAAAAAGACTTGGCAAAGAAGATGAACGACACCTCTGGCCTGAAATGTTGCGAACAATTAAAGAAGTTAAACCAACTTGGGTCGTGGGCGAAAATGTACTCGGAATTGTTAATTGGG
>Ga0209596_1000283_pt1 | contig 47443 bp, 49 predicted proteins | sample M_130807_MF_Meta_FD_187314 | JGI IMG/M metagenome (GOLD analysis project Ga0209596, IMG submission 187314) | Freshwater microbial communities from Lake Montjoie, Canada to study carbon cycling - M_130807_MF_MetaG (SPAdes) (version 2) | ecosystem: Environmental > Aquatic > Freshwater > Lake...
TCATATTTCCTTTAATGAAACAAAACAATAAGGAAGTAAAACAATTTATTAAACAAAATGAGAAGTATTTTGAATATATTAGTAAGGATAAAGAAGATAAAAAGAATACTGAAATAATTAAAAAGCCTGTTAAATCTCAATTTATTGTTAATGATATTACACTAGAGGCATTAGTAGATTTACACGAAGAGAGCGATAATGCAATAGGTGTATTTAAAGATGAGTTAGCTGGATGGTTTAAGGACATGAATAAATACAGAGCAGGTAGCGACTTAGAATTTTGGCTGTCTTCATGGAGTGGTAAATCAGTATCATTAAACAGAAAAACTGCAAAGAGTTCATTTGTTGAGAAACCATTAATACCTGTATTAGGTGGTATTCAACCAAGTATATTAAATATATTTTATACTGACGAGAATAAAGATAATGGGTTCATTGACCGTATGCTTTTGTGTTATCCTGATTTAGTTATTGAAAAGTATAACGAAAAGGAAATGAGCATTGAAGTATTAGATTGGTACAGTTCCGCTATTATTGAAATGTATGATACTATTAAAAACCAAGTTATAAAGAGAAACATTGAAGATGAAATAGAGCCACAAACTGTTAAGTTTTCTGCTGAGGCTAATGAAGAGTGGAAACGCATTTTTAACGAAATAACAACTACTCAAAACTCACATGATGAGAATGAATATATGAAGTCAATGCTGCCTAAACAAAAAAGTTACATCCCTAGGTTTGCATTAATTATTAATACAATAGATGGTTTGTTTTCTGGTAACGGTAATTTATTAAAAGTATCAAAAGAATCTATATTAAAAGCTGAAAAGTTATCTAAGTACTTTATAGCAATGGCTAAAAAGATAAAGATTAATACAGTTGAAAAGCATGAGATTAAAAAGACTTTAGACTTAAACACTAACAAGTCTAATAAAGAAAAGTTCGCTATATTATTTAAAGAGAATCCTGATTTAAACCGTACCGAGATAGGCGAAATGCTTAACGTGTCTCGTCGTACAATACAAAATTATATAACAGAAATAGAAAATGGAAAGTAAATGCGATAACCATAACATGGTTTATGTTAAAAGAATAAAGTCTAATGGCAGTCCTTTAGTAAACAAACAATGCTTTGAATGTGGTGAGCATGATGCTAAGGCATATAAATTAATAGAGGTTGGCAATTTTAATATAATACCAACATTTAGAGAGGACTTAAAAGAAAAGTTTTATTTTGACCAACGTGACATTATGATTAAAAACATGGAGGATAAAAAAAATCTTTGGTTTAAAGAATATTACGAGCCTTACTTAAATAGTGATGAGTGGAAATGTAAAAGGGAGTTAGTATTAAAGCGTGATTCTTTTTTATGCCAATCTTGTTTAACAACTAAAGCTACTCAGGTACATCACATAACTTATAAACACGTTTTTAACGAACCTTTGTTTGAATTGATTAGTATTTGTAAACCGTGCCATGAATTGATAACTAAAATAGATAGGCAACAAAATGACTAAAACATACACCATACACGATCTAAAAAAAGAATCTATTGATAAACCATTTGAGCAGGTTAAACGTAAAGACCTTGTAAAAGAAAAGTTTAAATATTGTTATACATTGCGTTATAAGGGAACTAAAGTTTATTTTACTAATGGAATTGAAACTAAGGAATTATGACACTAAAAGATTTAAGTATATTCAAATGGCATAAAGATTGTGAGAAAACATTAATGCCTCCGGACTATGTGCCTAAAGATAAATTTACGGATGCCACAGCCAACGGTTTAACTAAGGCTATTTGTACTTTTATTAATCTAACAGGAGGACAAGCCGAGCGCATATCTTCAATGGGTAGAGTTATTGATGGGCGTAAAGTAGTTACTAATTACTTAGGTCAAACTGGATTAATAGGTTCACAAACTTATATTCCCGGCACATCAACAAAAGGAACTGCAGATATAAGCGCAATCATTAAAGGTAAGTCAGTTAAGATAGAGGTTAAGATAGGCAAGGATAAAATGTCTCAGGCGCAAATACAATACAAAGCTAATGTAGAAAGAGCAGGTGGGATTTATATTATCGCTAAAACATGGGATGGATTTATTCAAGAATATATTAAACTATAAAAAATGACACAAACAATAGCAATAGCACTTCTTAACAATCAACTAAAGATTAGTCATTTTAACTTTAGCAACCCTAATAAAGAGATTTGGCATAATGGTAAATGTTATACTTTGAAAGAAATTATTAAGATTGCTTTTATGTTAAAATAAATTATTATATTTACACCCGATGAATAATCAACAAGTAATCGAGATAATCGCAAAAGATAAATCTTATCTGCCTTTATGCCAACGTATAGTTAAAAGGTCATATTCTAGGGATTATATTGCTGAGGACTTATACCAAGAAACAATGTTGGCCGTTTGTTCTGTTAATGATGATAGACTTATTAATGCTTACAATGATGGTTATTTAGAAGTATTTGTGGTTGGTATTATTAATAACATTTGGAATAAAAGGAAAGCTATTAAATATCATATTGATGGATCAACCTCGCCACTATTTGATTATTCATCTACCATTGAAAGCGACTGGTCATTTCACGATAAAGACAATAGTAAATTAAATTTATTTGACAGAAGATTTATAAGTGATATTACTTTAGATTATAACCCTGACATTGATATGCTATTTACTGCCACTAAGAAAATAGTTAAAGAGGATTGTAATAGTGAAAAAATGTGTATTAGGTATAAAGCAAGGGTATATAACCATTCTAACAATAACATAGCTAATTTAGATTGTACTGAATCATTTAAAAATTCTAGGCAATTTGCTAAATACATTGGTATTAATTACCCGGCAATTAGAAAAACTTGTAATCAGTATTTAAAAATACTTACCGATAAATTAACAAAATTAAAAAATGATTAACTATTTATTTATAGCTTTATTTGCTTTTTGGTTTGCTGAACTATCAACTATTCCGCAGCGTATATTGATGGCTACTGGTTGGAAACATTTATACCCTTTTAGTTGTGTAAAGTGTTTATCATTTTGGATGGCACTAATTTACTCATATAACGAACCGTTTTGTATAATTATAGCAGGAGTTACTTCGCTATTAGCAATGACTATTAATTTAATTTATAGTAGATTAAGATGAGTTATGAAGATGCGTGTGATATATTAATTAGGCATAATCAATTCTTTGAATTATATGCTAATGAAATGTATATTCCAAGAGGTGTTGAAAGTATTTTAGGCGAACTTAGACTAGCCTATAAAACTATTATAGGTCGGGAATTTTGCGAAAGTTGCTCGGCTGAATGGATTATTGATGCTAATAGGCACAGGCTTAAAAGGATTAAAGATTTAGAAGATTTAAAGTTAAAACATTATACATTCCCAAAACAATGAAAATACTTTTAATACACACATTTGGAATAAATAACGGTAAGCCAGTATTCAATGCGGTTTCTTATTACCGAATAAATAAACCTAATGAAGTATTGCAGCGTTTATATCCTGAGTTTGAATGTACTCATGCTCACACAGAAGAAACATTACCAGATGACTTTTTAAAAGAATTTAACTTAATTATATTTTGTAGGCAAATAAATAACGATAAAGGAATAATAGAGCAGCTTAATAAATTAGACATTCCTTTTGGTTTAGACCTTGACGATTATTGGTATTTATGTGAAGATCACATTTTACAAGAGCATTATGATTTAAACGATACAACTAATAAAATAATTGAATCAATTAAAGTTGCTCACTTTGTTACTTGCACAACTGAAATACTAGCCAATAAAATTAAAGAACATAATAAAAATGTTTACGTTATTGAGAACGGAATAGATACTGAGGACCAGCTATGGCAAAATAATCACATTGAATCTAAACGCATAAGATACGGCTTTACTCAAGGCTCAACACACATTCCCGATGTTTATTCTATTCATCAAGACATACAACAAAGTTTATATAATCAAGACTTTAACAGTAATTGTCAAGTAATCCTTACAGGTTGGAACGCTATTAAAAGCGAAGAGTCGGTTTATATTGGATATGAAAGAATGTTAACAGATAACCTTAAAACTATGCTGCCAGTTGAAAGAGAGTATTGTTTACGTTTGATTAAATATAAATTCCCTAACGGAATAAGTAAACCATACAGGCGTGTGGGTGCTTTGCCTGTTTATGAGTTTGCTAAAGTTTATGATGAAATAGATATATCAGTTAGTCCTTTACTTGATAATGAATTTAACAACTGTAAGTCTGAACTTAAAATGATTGAGGCAGGCTTTAAAGGATGCGCTATTATATGCCATAACGTTAACCCTTATTCAAACCTAATGACTAAAGATAATAGTTTTGATTTAACCGAAAAGTCTTTTTATGAATGGTCTAAATATATTTTAAACAACCCATCAATAGTTAAAGATAAAGCAAACCAATTAACTTTAGATACTAAAAGATTTTCATTAGATTTATTAACTGATAAACGTAAAGAATTATATGAGCAATACAAATAAACTTTATCACTTTTACCACATATACGCTGATGGTCAATGGCAGATACCAGTTAGCCAACACATAACAGCTTTAAAGAAATGGGACTTAATAAATAACTTAGCAGCTTTTAAAGTTGGTATTGTTGGAACGCCTGAAAATAGAACTCAAGTAATTCAATATCTTATTAATGAAAGAATAAATTTTGATGTTATTACTCAACAAGATAATGGTTGGGAGCAAGTAACTCAAATACCTTTACATACTTTTGCATTAGAGAATGATGGCTATGTTCTTTACGCTCACTCTAAAGGTGCAGCTAATCCCGAACAACCTAATCAATCATGGCGTAAATCAATGACTTACTACAATGTAGGTCAATGGCAAACAGCCGTACAAAAACTTAACGAAGGTTACGATGCAGTTGGTCAGCATTGGATGTTTCCCTCCCATCATTCGCCAGAGCATAAAGGATGGCCGTTCTTTGGTGGAACATTTTGGTGGACTTCACTTGCTCACATTAGAACATTAGGTCAACCATCTTTAGAACATAGGCACGTTGCTGAGGGTTGGATTGGCGAACAATACTATAATAAAGAAATGAAGTGCTTTGACTTTACAGGGCATATATCAGCACATCCTTGTTATTCACTTTGGAACGAACAAACACAGAATTGGATATGACCTTAAATTTAATAACGCCTTTATTTAGAAGTGGTATGTTATCTCGTATTAAAGATAGCATTCCTAAACACGAAGATATTAATTGGATTATAGTATTATGTGCCGAACGTGAAATACTTATTAAAGAGTGCATTGGGTTACAATTACCATTCTTAGTTATTAATGCAGAGGATACTTTCTCATCAATACACCTTAAAACTAACTTAGGTATTAGAAATATGAAAGAAGGATTTTTTTATGGTTTAGATGACGATACTACATTTAACCATAATTGTTATGAAGTATTTAAAAAGTATGGCAAAGATTATAAAATGATAATAGGCGAACAGATACTTCAAGATGGCTCAATAAGACCTGCACAAAAACCTCAGCATTGTTACACCGATGGCGGTCAAGCATTAATACATTCATCACTATTAAAGAACATAGGCATAGGCGACCTATCTCGTAATCCAGTAGCAGACTGCGACCTTTTATTAGATTGTTATAATTCAACAGAAAATCGTATATTTGTAAACGAAGTAATATCTAACTATAATTTTTTAAGATGAATCAAAGACTATTAAGAAGGCGCAAAAGAATAGAACAATTATTTGAAAATAGATTAATGCCATGTGATGTGGCTAAGTCTTTTATATTTGAACGTGAAATAATAATTTGTTTAAACTAATGGCAAAAAGTGAAGATTTTATAACAAGCCTACCAGATTGGGCAAACAAATATATTGATGTTTGTCTAAACACTACTAAAGAAATGGCTACTGGATCAGGTAAAATAGTATCTATTAAAGATAGACATTTGCCTACAATAGCGTTCTTTTTGAATATATGGATGCCTAGAAACTGTGGCGATACAATTGCTAGGAAAACTTATTACGAGTGGCTAAAGGGTTCTAATGACCAAAAAAGTAACACTATTAAAAGTATAGATGATAACTTTCAAGCCTTAGCCGTTGATATTGTTGCAAATGAGGGTAAAGGTATATTTTACGCTAAGAACAAATTAGGCATGACAGATAAGGTTGATAGCAGAAACGAAAACATAAACCTTAATACAACGGTTGAGATTATTAAGAGCGATGCATCATTGAGTAGTAACGAAAAGGATATTAGTTTAGATTAATGTGTTTAAAACCTCATGCCTATATGAAGCTAATTACTTTGCCACCGAAGACGTATTAGTCAATCAAGGCGGCTCATCAAGTGGAAAAACCTATTCTATTTTACAAGTCCTATTCACTAAAGCCATTCAATCCCCAATAGTTATTACAGTTGTTGGCGAATCAATCCCTAACTTAAAAGCTGGTGCTTTACGTGATGCTTTAGACATTTATAATAATAGCGAACAACTTAGACATAAGATAGCAGACTACAATAGAACTGACCGTATCTTTCAATTTGTTAACGGTTCTGTAATGGAGTTTAAATCTTATGAAACTGCCCAAAGTGCTAAGTCGGGTAAAAGGGATTACCTATTTATTAACGAGGCTCAGGGCATAACTTACGATATATTCAATGAATTATACATGAGAACTCGTAAACAAGTTTATATCGATTATAATCCTAATGCTGAATTTTGGGTGCATGAAAAGTTAATAGGAACTGAAAGTGTTAAACTATTCATATCCGATCACCGTCATAATCCATTTGTTGCTCAAAAGATACGTGATAAAATAGAGGGGTTAAGATACAAAGACATGGAACTATTTAAAGTTTATGCTCGTGGCATGACTGGTAAAATAGAAGGCTTAGTCTTTAGAAACTTTGATATTGTAGATGAAATACCTTTGGGTGCTGAATTGATTGGTGCCGGGATGGATTTTGGATTTACTAATGACCCAACCACATTTATTAAAGTTTACCGATATAATAATGAACTTTACGTTAATGAACTATTATATCAAACAGGATTAACAAATAGCGACATAATTAAAAAGCTGCAAACATTAGGTATTGATAGACACATTTCAATAGTTGCTGATAGTGCTGAACCTAAAAGTATTGAGGATTTAAGGAGGGCAGGATTTAATATAGAGGGTGCAAATAAAGGACCAGATAGCATTAGAAACTCAATAGATACTTTAAAGCAATTTAAGATAAACATAACTCGAACTTCAGTAAATGCAATAAAAGAGTTTAGGTCTTACAAATGGATTGAAGGCACTAATACACCTGTTGACTTCAATAATCATATTATTGACAGTTTTAGATATGTAGCCTTAAACAAAATTAATAAGAATACAGGTAAATATAGTTTCTTATAAAAACTTAATTAGTTTGGGTATATCTTATTGATGAGTATACCATTTTCATTTAACCAAGTTACAATTGAACAGTACCAAACAATTTACCCTCATTTACAGGGCGAGGTTGATTGGTCTCGTATCATTTCATTCTTTACAGGGAAGACAATTGATGAAATTGAAAGCCTACCGTTAAAAGAATACAAGTATTATATTAATTCTTTAGCATTCCTAACTAAGGAAGTTAAGCCTAAGATAGCTTTTAAATACTATCTAAGCGGCTTAGTTAAATCTGTTAAGTATAAACCACAACCTAAATTAATAACGTGGCAGGGTGGCAATTTCTATAAAGCATCTCGTTCTGTTAACGATATTAATACAGGTAGATACATAACCATTAAAACATTAATGGAGCATCCTAATTTAGTTAGCGTACTTCACGAACTATGCGCTTTGGTTTATGAGCCTGCAAGTTACTTATCATTTAAATACGATGGTAATAAACACGCTGAAATAGCTGACAAGTTTCTTAAAGCACCAATGTCAATAGCACAGCCTTCTGTTTTTTTTTGCTTAGAAGTATTAATGAATTGGAATCTCAATACGCAGGACTATTTGGAAGGCGTGATGACAACGGAGAACCTATTGAAAGAGATGACAACCGAACTGAAAGAGAACGGTTTAGCGACTTTTGGGGATGGACTCACATAGTAAAACAAGTGGCTCAATCCAATAGAATAAAAGAGGATGAAATACACGATTGGTCAGTTATTAGGTTACTAAATGAACTGGCATATTTAAAGGATAAAAACAAATTAGAACAACAAGAACAAAGAGAACTTGAACTTGCAAGAAGAAATAGATAAATTGTTAAATGATTTTACTGAGAAATTAGCAGTTGATTTAGAGAATGAAATGTTTGCGGCTCTTAAAAAAGGCGGTAGAGGTAACCCAAATCCACCCGATATAAGATTTAAAGGTGGTTTAGTTTACATCCCAAACGGAGTGAGGATTGAAGTATATGCCGATAAAGACTATTGGTATTATATTGAGAATGGCAGAAAGAAAGGTAAGATGCCACCGACTAAAGCACTTGGTAAAAATTGGCAGGCTAAGAATGGAATAAATCCCTCACAAATTATATACGATATGACAATCGCATATAATAAAAAGAAAGGATTAACAAAGAGAAAAGTAACCAAATTACCATTTGCTATGTCTAGTAAGCAATTTGCATTTATAGTTGCTAGGTCAATAGGTAGGAATGGGGTTAAGCCTAGACCATTTATAGACCACGTTGCAACAGATGGCAGAATAAATATATTATTAACAAATATGTCAAAACTAATAGGCAAAGAAATAACATTAAAATAAATGGCAATAACAATTTATAACAGTCCACAAACACCAACACCAGTTTATAACGAACAGTTTTTAGATGCGGTGTCAACTCAATATGCCCAGCCTAACTTCACATTTACAATTATTGTAACTGATGTAATTACTTTAACTGTATTAGCAGTTGATTACGTTAAAGCTGATTCAACTGGTAATCTTCATTATAACATTGGCAATTACGCTGAAAATCTAATGCAAAATTATTTCCCTGTTAACTTATACGGTTGGAAAAAATGTGCTAATGCAACTAGAAAAATTAGATTTAATATAGGCGAAACTTACGGAACTACTCCTACCTATTATGCAGGTGCTAATACTGAATATGTAGTTTGGAACGCTGGTGTAGATAATGTTTACATTGCACCTTACAGCATTGATTACTATTGTTATGATTCAACTATTTCTAATTATGTTTATTTAACTTCTGCCAATGGTGGCACTTATACAACTTACAAAGACCGTTCTCACTTTCTTTATACTTTAATTAAAGAAGGAAATACTAATGATATTCCTTACATAACTGTTAAAACTTATGACGCTGCTAATACTTTAATAGCTGAATATAGAATAGCAAGACCTGATTATGCAACAGGAATTTACACCGATAACTATCAATGTATTGATATTGGTTACAAAGGCTTATTAGGAATAGCAAGTGGATTAGTTACCGTTATTAGTGGCACATATCCAATCATCACTTCATTAGTAGATAAATATACAATTATCGACCCAACTTATGGTGGCGTGATTCAAAGAGTTACAGTAGGAACTAATCCTAAATTTGAAGTATATACTTTACATTATCTTAATTCTAAAGGTGGCTATGATACTTTACATTGCCCATTAGCTAGGACATTAAGTTCAACTAAAACAGTAAGCACCTTTAAGAAATCAATGTGGAGTGTTGTGGCAAACGTTTCAACATTAGACACTTCTTTGAGTAGCGAGAAAGTTCAAGGCGTTACTATTCAAGATAACCTACAACTAACAAGCGATTGGTTAACAGATACAGAATTTGTAACACATAAAGACTTATTTACTTCAACTGATGTTAGACTAGACTTAGGAAATACAAGCGTTTACAAATCCGTTAAAGTTACTCAAACAGGTTACACTACTAAAAATAATGAAAGACTAAGAAACTACATTATTGAGTTAAGCTATACACATTCTAATCATAGACAACGTGGCTGATATTAAAATTGTTATAACTACTCAGGCAGGTGTTGAAACGGATGTATCATTTATTAATGAAATACCTTTATCGCTTAATTTTATAATTGCGGATGTTCGTAATCCCGATAAAAGGAATGCTACATTTTCAAAGACTATTAATCTGCCCGGCACTAAAGAGATTAACATTTTATTTAGTAACATTTTTAAATTAAATAACTCTTTAACTTTATTCGACCCTAGATTAAAATGTAATATCAAATACTACATTAATAGTAAGTTACAATTGAATGGAGATTTAAAGTTAATCAATGTAACCTTAGATGCCGATAGTCAAGAAAAAATATATGCAATAGCTATAACAGGAACATTAGGAAATCTATTTGTTGCTATTGGGGATAAACTAATAACAGGAAATGCATCAGTTTCTGATAATGTAGACATGAGTGCTTATGACCACATACTAAGTAGAGCTAATGTTATTGCATCATGGTCTCAAGGTAATGCACTAGGCTCATATACTACACAATGGGGACTTGGTGTTTATTACGGATTAATAAATAGAGGATTAAATAATATAAATGCAGAAACTGAATATCACGTTAAGCATTTTAGACCATCTATATTTAAGCGTGAGTTAATGAGGCAGATATTTGTTGATGCTGGTTATAGTTGGACTTCTACCTATTTAGATTCTAATGAATATAAAAGAGCATTAATAGATTCAATTGGAGAGACATTTACAATAGATGCTACAACAAGAGCAAATGGCGAGTTCTTTGCAAGTAGAAATTCAGACCAAACAGGAACGGCATATACTACAACTTTTTTAGCAGGATTATGGTATGTTAACACACCAACTACTGATATTGTTTTATTCAATGAAGATACAACACCACCTTACAATGATGCAGGTAACGTTTATATTGTTGGTAATGGCGAGTTTACAGTTCCCGTTACTAGAAAATATAAACTAATAACAGATTTATCACTTGGTTGTAACGTTACAAATTCTTTATATACAGTTACAAGCATTCAAATCATAACTGGCGATATATTAGTTAATATAATGGGGTGGACAGGCTCAACTTGGGTTGTTGTTGCATCTAACTTACAATCATTAGATACAACTCAAAGTACTATTGGCATGACAACTTCATGCTATCATGCTGGTATATTTACAGCAGGGGTTAAATACAGAGTAGAAGTTAAGCCTGTTAATTTAGTTATTATACCTAAATATGGCGCAAACATTCCAATAACAGGAGGCGTAACAACGGTTACTCAATATTTTTCAGGTGTTGTTTATAATCCATCATTTCCATCAACTTTACAAACTTCAAGATACTTTGCAGTTATTGATGACCTATCAATAACAGAGGGGGATTTATTAGAAGTTAATCAAGCCTTACCAACCAATTTAAAAAAGAAAGATTGGCTAATGGCTGAAATTCAACTTGCTAATTTATACCTAGAAGTTGACCCAAATAATCCACTTAATTATATTATTGAGCCACGAAGCAATGGTTTTTATAACGGTACTCAAGATTGGACTAATTTCTTAGACCACTCTAAAAAGATTGAAATAAGTCCAGTTGCTGAACTTGATACTAAAAGATATGAATATACTTATAAGACAGATGCAGATACTTATAATGAGGCTTATTACAAAGAATACGCTCAAGTTTACGGTTATGGATATACGGAATGCACAAGCGACTTTGTAAACGGTGTTAAGAAAACAGAATCTATCTACGCATCAACTCCAATGGTTTCATGCGTTGGGACTGGCTTAGTTATTCCAAAGATTTATAAAAATGATGCAGGAACTTTAAAGAATTTTAAATCAATCATTCGTAATTTATATGCAGGTGGCGTTATTACTGCTGGTTGGGGTGGATGGAATTTAAAAAGTAATTTTGCACCTTTTAACACAATTTACTATACATATCCCTTTATTGGCGATTGTGATAATCCTTACCAACCTACTTTAACATTGTGTTGGGACACTCCGCATCGTGTATTTTACAATTATCAACAAGCTACATTTACAACTAACAATTTAATGAATAAATTTTATTCACAACAAATTAGTGAGTTAAGTGATAAAAGAAGTTCAGTTGTAAAAGCATATTTTAATTTAGATGAGGTAACAATAAAGAACTTTACTTTTAGAAATAAGATATACATAGCACATCCGCTTAACGCTTACTTTTATGTTAACTCTATTCCTAATTACAATCTACTTAATCAAGAAAGTACTCAGGTTGAACTATTAAAAGTACAAGACTACCCTGCATGGGGTGGAGGTGTTTCGCCACAACCACCCGATCCATTTAATACAAATGATGGTCGTATAATGAATAATAATTTATCTAATGGCGATTCTTTATTATTAGGCAGTAATTGCGTTTCATTTGGTGGCTCAGGTAATTATGTAGCAGTTAATGCTGAAAGCATATCATTAATTAATTGTACTAATGTAGTTGTAAATAGTGATGTAGTTAATTTTACAGGTGTTGGATTAGTTGGTCCAGTAGTTATAGACTCAAGTTATAGCAATTCAACTGTTAACGGTAGTGATTCAGCACCTAACATAACATTAACTGTTGATACTACAATAGATGCAACTTATAATAATAGAGTAATTTATGTTGATTGTACGGCTGCTAATGTTACAATAACATGGGATTCAGCTAATATGATAGATTATAAAATATATTTTGTTAAGATAGATGCAACAGCTAACACAGTAATCTTTACTAATAACATAGGTGGTGGAACGGTAAGCGGTTCTGCTATGCCTTACGTAGGAATAACAGCACAATGGAATGCGCTAACATTAACAACAACAGGAACTAACTTATTTATATTATAATGGCAAACGATAAAACAGTAATAAGTATTGAAATAGATGGTGTTGAAAAGTCTATTAACTCAATAAAAGAATTAAGAGAAGAATTAAAAGCTGCTCAATCTGCTGCATTAAATGGCGATGGTAACGCAGCTAAAAGAGTGGCTGAACTTAAGGATAAGATGGATGACCTTAAAGACACTACTAAATCTTTACAAGGTAGCGGTGTTGAAAAAATATCATCTTCATTTAGTTTATTAGGTCAAGGGTTACAAGACTTTGATACTGATAAAATAAAAACAGGCTTTAAGGGTATAGGTTCTGCTATGTCTGCTATTCCTATATTTCTACTTATTGAAGGAATAAAATTATTATGGGACAATTTTGATAAAGTAAAAGAAGTTGTTGAAAAATTAATTCCAGCATTAAAAGAAACTGTTAGTATTAAAAATGAATTAAATAATGCAAGTTTAGAAGGTGCAAAAAATGCAGCAATAGAAAAAAATAATTTAGATAATTTATATAAAGCATCTACTGACCAAACAAAGTCAATTGATGAAAGAAAAAAAGCACAAATAGCATTACAAGATACCTATCCATTAACATTTAAAAACTTTAGTGATGAAGATTTTGCATTAGGTAAAGCTAAAAAAGGTTACGATGAATTAAGCAAAAGTATTTTAGATTCGTCTATGCTTAAGGCAAAACAATCTTTACTTGATAAAGAAGCTATTGCGTTTGCAGAGGGTGAACAAGAAAGATTAAATAAAATTACTGAAGCAAAAGAAAAATTAACAACTGCTTCAAAAAAACAAAATGTTTCTATTGATAGTGAAACTCATTCAAGGCAAGTATTGGCATCTGATTATGAAGTTCAGAAAGAAAAAATTGATGATTTAATAAAAGCAAATTTAGCAGAAGCTGCATCGTTTAAGAAAAAAAATGCTGATATATTAGGAGATTTAGCACAGCATCAAGAGGGTTCAAATAAATTAGATGCTGAACGTGCAGCAGCAAAAGTAAAAGCAAACGAAAAAGAGCATGTAATTACTGAAGCTGATAATACTGTTAAAAGAGAACAATATAAAAAGCATTTAGAGAAACTTGCAGAAATAAAAAGACAAAACGATGCAGACCAAAAAACTATTGATGACCAAGTAGCTAAGAATAAAATATCAATTGAAAAAGCTGCAACCGATGAATTAAAGGTTTCTAAGATTAACGATGCTGAGATTATAGGGCAGGAGTTAATGGGTATTGATGATAAATATAATCAAATCATTAAAGAAAAAAGTAGGAAATTTGATGACGATGAAATAGCCGATAAAAAGAAAAAAAATTCTGATATAGCTCAAGCAAGTTTTGCTTTAGCCAAAACTTCTTTAGAATCTACTCAAGCTTTATCCGATATATTCTTTGCTAATAAATTAAGTAAAGCTAAAAAAGGCAGCGCAGAGGAAACTGCAATAGCTAAAAAACAATTTGAAGTTAATAAGGCTTTGCAAATTGCTCAAGCCGTAATGCAAGGCGCACAGGCAGTATTAGCTGCTTATGCTAGTGGTTCAGCCATTCCTATTATCGGGGCTGTCGCCGGGCCACTATATGCAGTTGCCGCAGGTTTAGTTGCTATTAAAAATATACAAACTATTAAGAATGCTCAATTTGGCGGTGGCGCATCTGCTGCTCCCGATACTAGTGGAGGCAATGTAAGCATACCATCTAGCAACGGAACGCCCAACATAGCACCTCCAACTTCACAACAACCAAGTACAACTTTTACAGGGAATAAGAATGACAATTACCAACCTGTTAAAACCTTTGTTACTGAAACAGATATTAGACATTCATCTAAACGAATAGATACTTTACAATCTCAAGCTACTTACTAAGAGTTAATAAATAAACAATTTTAATATATCATAACATGGAATTAATAGACCTAACAATAAATGAAGATGTTAAAGATGGTAGCGGTGTTACTGCGACTGCTTTAGTTGATAGTCCTGCAATCGAGCAAGATTACTTTGCCTTTAATAACCAACTTAAAACTATTAAGATTAATTGCGGCTCACAAAAGGGTAACTTTGCAGTTGCTAATTCCGATAAACAAATACTAGCAGGTGCTTTAATGATTCCCGATATGCCTATTTATCGCATTGATGACAAGACAGGCAAAGAATATAACGTTAAGTTCTCCCCTCAAACTATTGAGCAAATAGTAAAGAAGTATTCTAAACTAGGTTATGCTAAAAACATTAACCAAATGCACGATAACACACGAATGGTTAGTGATAGCTATTTATATCAATCGTTTATAATCAATCGTGCTATGGGTGTTAATCCACCTTTAGGACAAGAACAGTTGCCCGATGGCACTTGGTTTGGTTTTGTTTATGTAGGCGATAAAAACGTTTGGGATGAATTTGTTAAGACTGGCATTTATAAAGGTTTTTCAGTTGAGGGTAATTTTTATGAAACTCCAACGGTTGAACTAACTGAGGAAATGGCTAATCAAATTTTTTGGGCGATAAGTTAATAAAATTAAAGTTTAAATATATCCTATTATGACAGATAAAAATAATTCAATTAAAGACTTCTTGAACAATCTGCTTACACCTGAACAAAAGTTATCTTTTGCTAAGGCTTTTAAGTTTGAAGTTCCAGTTGTTCCTGTTGTTCCTGCTCCCGATAATTTAGCAGTACCTACAACAGATGCACCCCCAATGGGTGAGTTAACTAGTGCCGATGGTACAGTTGTAAAATATGATACGCCAACACCTATTGCAGGTGTAACTAAAGTAACAGTTGTTACTCCCGATGGCGAACTTCCTGCTCCCGATGGCGATATTACTTTAAGCAACGGTGATGTAATTAGTGTAATGGGTGGCATTCTTAGCGAAATTGAAACTGCTGCAACTGCGGTAACTGAGCCAGTAACTGATATGTCAGTAACTAAAGAGGCTATGGATGCTGCTGTTAATGAGGTTAGTGCAAAATTAGACTTAGCTAATAAAACTATTTCAGCTTTAGTATCTCGTTTTGATGCAGTAGAAAAGGAAAACTTAGAGGTTAAAACTTCTTTAGAGTCTTTCTCAAAAGCATTCAATGACTTACTTTCTTTACCAATGGCAGAGCCTAAAGTAGAAAGTGGCAATACTATATTTAAAAATAATAAAAGAGCAGCGGCTGCCGCTTTCTTTGCAAAATAATAAACTTAAAAACAAATAAAAAAATAAAAACATGGCGTATTCAATAGGGTCAATCCCAGCGTACACAGAACAAGATGCAAAAAACATCATTCGTAAAATAATCGCAGAAGGTACAACTGCAAGTTTGATGAAAATTCAAACAGGTATTAAATCAGCAGAAACAATTAACATCTTTGCTAGTGAAGCTGTATGGCAAGCTAACACTGATTGCGGATTTAATGCATCAGGTTCAACTGTTGGTACTCAACGTACTTTAACAGTAGGAAAAATTAAATTGCAAATGGATTGGTGTGAACAAGCTTTAGAGCCAGACTTCTACCAACGTGCAATGAAGGCAGGGTCTAATTATGACATGCTTACTTACCGTAATGACATCGTTGCTGATGTTTTAATGAACTACAACAAGCGTAAAGAAGTAGCTATTTGGCAAGGTGATTTATTAAGTGTTGATACTTACAAAAAGCAATTTGATGGTTTATGTGTAATTATCGCTGCTGCATCTCCAGTTGTTGCTACTCCTTCTGTATGGTCTGTTGCTAACTCACGTACTGCTTTACAAGCTGTTTATGCTGCAATGACTAATGACATCCTTAACAACCCAAATACTAAAGTATTTATGGGAACTGCTGAGGCAAGAGATTACCGTATTAAATTAGGTATTGATAATCTTTACCATTTAACAGGTAGCGAAACTAAATTGTATTTAGAGAACACAGATATTGAAATTGTACCTACAATTGGATTATCTGGAACTAAAAAGATTTATGCTATTTCAACTGATAACATGTTCTTAGGAACTGATTTAGAAAACGAAGGCGAAGCATTTGATGTGTTTTATGCTAAAGAAGCTGATAAAATCCGTTTAAACTCTAAGTTTAAATTAGGAGTTCAAATCGCTTTTGGAGATCAAATTGTTTCTCAAATAAATACCTAATTAATTTAGGGAGTGGCATAATGCTACTCCCTTTTTTTACTAATAAATAAAAATATAAAAACATGGCATTATCAAGTTGCCCGATAACATCGGGAATAACAAGAGATTGTAGAGATGCAAGTCCGGGATTAGTGAATGTATATGCCGTTGAGTATTCTAATTACACTCAAGGCACTATTACATCTGCTAGTGGTATAATTACCAACGTGACATCATTCTTAGCAACAGGTAAAAAAATGTGGTCATTTGAATTTGAGTATGGTAAGGCTGATGAAACAGAATTACTTACTAATAATACAAACGGAACATTATCAAATAAAATTACTTTAAATTTATACTTACCAAAGAAACAAGCTGCAGTTGCTCAACAAATCTTATTGTTAGCCAAGCAAGATACTATTTGGATGGTTAAAGATAAAAATGGTAAATTTAGATTATTAGGTCAAGAGTTTGGAATGAGAATTGCAACCGTTTCTGCTGCAAGTGGTAAAATGGGTAATGATGATTCAGGCTATACAATTGTATTAGATGGCGAAGAGAGAACATTCTGTTTAGAAGTTTCAACTGCTTTAGCTGCTTTATTAATTGTTGCTGCGCCTTAATATAACTTTCATAATATAAATGTAAGTCCTAGACCTGTAAGTCTAGGCTTTTTTATTTAGTAACATTTGTAAAGTTTGGGTATATCTTAATAGATGATTTACTTTAGCACAGGCACAAATACAATTACTTTATCTTTATTCGAGAAAGCAACTATTGCTAATCCTCAATATGTGTTTGTTTTTGTTAATGATAACACAGGTAAAAAAGTAGCTTGTACTCAAACGTATAGTGAATTAGATGGCAATAGACAACAGTTTGTTTTAACCGTTGGTGTTTCTACACCTTTACTTGGTAAAGTGCTTTTAGATGACTATGGCAGCTATTCTTATTATGTTTATCAATCTGCTAATGCTACTCTATTTGATTATACAAATATCAACACAACTGATTTAAGGACTTTAACAGGCGAAGTTGAGAACGGTAAAATGACATGGGCATTTGTAGCACCAACTAATACTTATTATAAAGACATAAGAACTTCAATAGTAACCAATGGACAATAAAATAACGCAAGTAGGTAACCTACTACAAATAGAATTTGATAGCCAGTTTAATCCTACCGTTAAAAAGAGTAGTAATAAAGGTTGGTTAAATTGGGGGGATTCAAATGACTATCCTAATTACCTTTTAGAATTATATAATCGTGATGCCGTTAACGGTGCTATCATAAAAACTAAAGCAGATCATGTATACGGTAAAGGATTATGTTATGACAAAACTAAATTAACATTAGCAGAACAGGCTGAATATGAGTATTTTTTATCGAATGCTAATCGCTTTGAAGATTGGAATAGTATATTTAGAAAGAATACAAAACCATTTGAAATATTTGATGGTGTGGCTTTACAAATTATATACGGTCTTAATGGTAAGATAGTTGAGGTTTATAACCAAGAGTTCTCTAAATTTAGGCGTTCTCCCGATGGTAAAATTGTTTACTATTGTGAGCAATGGACTAATGAAGATGGCAGCTTAAATAATAATCCTAACAAGCACAGTTCATTTTGTGAATATCCTATATTTAATCCTAACATAAGAACAGGAACTCAAATTTTTTATTATAAGACAGAAGTAATGACTGGCTTAGAATACGGTAACATTTACCCTTCGCCAAACTATCAACAAGGTTTACAAGACATTGAAACAAATATTGAGATAACTAACTTTAACTATTCACATTTAAAGAATGGAATGTTTAGTGCTGCGATGTTGAGTTTATTTAATGGCGAACCTACTCAAGAAGAGCAAAAGAAATACGCTAAATTTTTTGACCGTAAATTTAAAGGCTCAAGTAATACAGGTAAAATGATGTTTAATTTTGTTGATAAAGGCGGTCAAAAAGCTGAGTTAACAACTTTTACACAAAGTGATTTAGATAAAATGTTTGAGCAAGTTGCTAAACGGTCTGAGCAAAATATATTCACAGCACATAGAACTGACCCTGTTATTGCAGGTGTTTATGATAGCAGTATTTCAATAGGCGATAATACTATTTATTTACAGAAGTTTGAACGTTGGAATAAAAGTTATATTGAACATAGACAAGAAATACATTTAGATATAATTAAACAAATAGCATCCGTTAACGGTATTGATTTATCGTGTTTAGAAGTTAAGCCAAAAGCACCTGCTAATATAGACTTGCCTGTTGATATATCTTTACTTCAAAGTTTATTTGATTTACCTACTTTAAAAAAGCATTACGCTAAACAATTAGGTATTCAAACAGAAGATACGCATGTAGAAGTTGAGGGTGCTAACTTAGTTCCTGAGCAACAAGTTAATGAACATCTAAAGAATTTAACAGGTAAACAATGGATTAACATTAAAAGGTTAATTCGTGAGGTTGCTAATCAAAAGACTACTAAAGAAGTGGCATCAATGATGTTAAAGAATAGCTATGGCTTAAGTGAACAAGACATTAATATATTATTTGCTACTTCCGAAACTCAATTTAGTAAGTTTGATAAGCAAGTTGATATGACTGATTATGTACTTAGTTTATTTGAGGGCAGCGCAATTGATGACAATGAAGATGAAATAGTAAGCGAAGAGTTTGTAACATTTAGCAGTAACGCTGAGGCTTTTAACTTTGAGTTTGCAAAACATAAATTTGTTACTGAAAACGAAAATAAAGTATTAGATATTTTAAAAGGCGCACCCGAAACAACGCCTGAGAAGATAGCTAATATGACTGGCTTAGATGCTTTAACAGTAAAACAAATTATTGATTCTTTAGTAATTACAGGTTTATTAACTTCAATCGGTGGCATAATTAATTTAACGCCTAAAGGATTAGAGAAATCAACACCAATTATTGAAACAGAACTTTATACTGTTTACAAATATGTAACTCGTGATGAAGTTCCTGCAGCTAAACAAAGTCGTAAATTTTGTACTAAACTATTAACTTTATCGGCAGTTGGTAAACGTTGGACCAGAGATTCAATAGATGATATAACAAATCAATTCGGCGAGGATGCTTGGTCTTATCGTGGCGGCTTTTATACTAATCCCGATACACATAAAACAACAGCTTTTTGTAGGCATATCTGGAAAGCAATAACTAAATCAAGAACTAAGAAATAATGGCTAGTTTAATTATATCCGAAAACTATTTAAAAGAATATACCAATATCAATAAAAATGTTGATATGACTATTCTTACTCCTATACTTCAAGAAGTGCAGGACTTTTATATCATTCCCTTATTAGGCTCTTTACTTTATAATGAAGTATTAGGTCAAGTTACAACTAATACGGTAACTGTTTTAAATCAAACTTTATTAAATTTAGTCGTTCCTTGCATGTTGCATTATGCTAAATGTGAGGCTTTGCCTGATATGAAATATAGGCTAATGAATAAAGGCGTAATGATTAAAAACAGTGAAAATTCTGCGGCTGCAGATTTAAGTGAGATTCAATTCTTAATGGATAGAAGTAGAAATAAAGCAGAAGTTTATGCTCAAAGAACTAGCGACTATTTAAGAAGATATCAAAGTTCTTATCCGTTATATAACCTCAACGCTTTTATTGATGAAGTTAAACCGATAAGAAATAACTTTACAAGTGGTATTATGATTGACAATTCTCCTTATGACGATTTAGAATTTTATAATATATCAATAGGTAAATACTAATGGCAGGAATACACAAAATAAATATAAAGAAATTAGAACAATTCGAGAAAGCAAATGTTAAGCCAAAACCAGTTAAAACAACTATTCAACGACAAACAGGCAAACCATCTACAACTAAGTAGCGGTACTTTTTTGTTTGATAGAGTGCCTGAGTTTGGTGCTGCTGAACAGATAACTTATCCATTAATGGGCGTTACTGTTAATCCTACTGTAATTGATGGTAACATAATTACATCTAACTTTCTATTTTCATTCTTAGACTTAGTCCATCAAGACAATAGAAACATGGATGAAGTAATGAGCGATATGCAACAAGTTGCCTTAGATATATTTGCTCAACTTTTTAATGATTTACAAATTAATTATAATTGTACTTTAAATGAAGGGTTTACTTTAGAGCCTGTTCAAAGTGCTTATGATGATGATGTAAGTGGTTGGTCTTTTCAAATGGGTATTGTTCAACATTATGATAGAAGTTCATGCAGTTTACCATCAAGCGGTGCAAATGCAGGATTAGTTACAATAGTTGACCAAGATGGTAATGTGCTTACTACTTTAAATCCAAACAGTACTTATACTGTAACGGTTTTACAAACAATTATAGATACAATTACTGCTAATACTTCAACAATTATAGACCCTTTAACATAATGGCAACTTCAATAAATATAGAATTAGGATATAAAGATGCTGCATGGTTTGCGGCTAATCCAACAAAAGTTTTATTAGCAGGTCAAATAGTTTATTTACAACAAACGGGAACTTATAAAATAGGGGATGGTACAACTACTTTAACAGCTTTATCATTCTTAGGAGGGTCGTCAGCATCAACACCAAATATTCAACAAGTATTAACTGCCGGGTCTACTGCAACAACAACAATAACTACAACTGGATTTATTAAAACAGCAGGTACATCTGCTGAATTTTTAAAAGCAGATGGTAGTGTTGATAGTTCAACTTATTTAACTACATTAGGAACTGCAGCAACTTCATTAACAACAACAGGAACAAGTGGCGCATCTACATTAATTGCAAACGTTTTAAATGTTCCAAATTACACTTTAGCAGGATTAGGCGGTACAACTTTAGCGGCTGTTAATGCTCAAAACTTATCAGTATTTGCAGCAACAACTTCTTTACAATTAGCAGGTGTTATAAGTGATGAAACAGGAAGCGGTGCTTTAGTATTTGGAACTTCGCCAATTTTTACAACTGATATAACTACTCCTTTGATTAATGGCGTAAGTGGCGTAATAAACTTTTCTAATACACCAACAGCAACAGGTGCATTAATAACATATAACTTTACTACTGCGGCTCACACTAACCAAACATTATCAACAAACATTCCAAATTTTAAAATAACTGGAAGTACTAAGCAATGGGCAACAGGCACTGTACCGCTACAATACTTTAATTACTTCACAAGTAATACGGTTTCTTTTGTTGGAGCAAGTACTGCTACTAATGTTTATGGTCTATATGTTGAAGCTGCAACGGCTGGAACTAATGCTACTATAACTAATAATTATGCTGCTGGGTTTAATGGAAGAATAAATATACTTAGTGATACAGCTACAATAATGATAGGTTCACAAGTTGGTTCAACTGCAAGAGGTGCAATTTATATTAACCAAGCAACTCCTGATACAACTAACTTTTCTTTATCAGCACATCAAACAACAGGAAATACATATTTGAATGGACAGTCTGGAGTTCAGATATTGGTAAATGGTGGAATTTTACATACGTTTGATATTAATACTGTAATTTTTGCACCTACATTAAAAAATGGAGGTTCAAATACTCCATTCACTTTTACTTGTGGCGCAGACTTAAATCAAGTAGCAAGTACAAATGCGCCTTATTTTAAAATTACAGGGTCTACTAAAACATTTTTACTAGGGACTTTAACTACTCAATACTTCAATTACTTTAGTTCTAATACACTTGCTTTTACTGGTGCTAGTACTGCTACTAATGTATATAATCTTTTTGTTGAAACACCGATACAAGGAACAAACGCAACTATCACTAATAATTTTGCTGCTGGGTTTGGGGGCAGTATTGATGTGGATGGTTTGGTAGTTGAAAGTAGAACAGCGGCAGCAAACATTTCAATAACAACAGGAGATAGTTCAATAGTAGTTAGAAGATTTAGAATAAACTCAGGTATAAAATTAACTTTAAACAGCGGAGCAACTTTAAGAATATTATAAATTATAAATAAAAAAAACATGGCACAATTAGATACAACATCAATAACAGCAGCATCAATAGCAACACCAACAACAGGTGTAACATCAACTTACACCGACTCAACAACAAAAAGACTAGCATCTAAAAATGATGCTGGTGTAGTTAGTGATTACGCTGATTTAACTAGTACTCAAACAATGGCTGGTAAAACTTTAACTACTCCAAATATTGGAGCGGCAACAGGAACTAGTGTAGTTTTAACAGGTGTTATAACTTCAAGTGGTGGAACTAATGGAATAGGTTATGCGACGGGAGCTGGTGGAACGGTAACGCAAGCAACATCAAAAGTTACAGCGTTTACTTTAAGCAAAGTAACGGGGACTATTCAATTTGCAGCCGATGCTTTAGTAGCAGACACTTCAACTGCTGGAGCAACTTGGACTAATACGGCATTAGCAGCAACAGACCATGTAATTTTTACTCATGTTTCTGGTGGAACTTTAGGAGCGTATAATGTAGCTTGTTTACCTGCGGCTGGTAGTGCAACAATTTATTTAAGAAACTTAACGCCGGGTGCTTTAAGTGAGGCGCCAGTTTTTAGATTTACTGTTATAAAATCTGTTAATGCTTAAATAATTTACGAAGGAATTTAATTATAAATAATTATGAGATATATAATAATAAACAAATCAATTGGCGCAGATACAGATGTATTTGACACAGTAATTAACGAAGATGGAAGTCAAGAAATTATACCAACAAGTAAGTATTTTGTTGCAATAACATTAACAATACAAGATACTAAAAGTATGGCTAATCCATTTAATCAATCATTAACAATTACTTCTGATAATTCCGAAACAGGCTTTGAGGTTAATGCTGCAAGGAATACTGCAATAAATAATTATTTAGATTCAATAAATAATTAGTACTTTTGCTTTATGAAAACAGATAACATAGAAATAGTTGAGCAAGTTGCAGCAACCGATCCAACGCAAAAAACAATTCAAGACTATTCAATAACTGAATTAAAGGCTTTAGTTTATGATTCAATAGCTATTATTGAGGAAAATCAAAACAACATTAAATTTATAAACGAAGAGTTATCTAAAAGAACTAAGAACTAATTATGCCTTATTTATACGCTCATCGAGATTTTATTCAAGTTATATTAGTTGGTGCTACTGGTTATACTACTATGTTAACTGAAACTGAATTAATCTTAAAAGTACTTATTGCAGCAGCAACACTTGGATTCATTATTTATAAATGGATTAAAGAAAGCAGAAAGTGAATATAAGCGAACATATATCTTTAGAAGAAGCTACAATAAGTCCAACTGCTTTAAGATTAGGAATAGATAATAAGCCTAATAATGAACAGTTAAATAACATGGCAAATGTTGCTGACTTTTGCTTTGAGCCTTTGCGTAAATGGTATGGTAAACCTATAAAGATAAATAGTTTCTTTAGGAATTATGAGCTTAATAAGGCGGTTGGTGGAGCTACAAATAGCCAACATACTATGGGACAAGCTATTGATATAAGCGCAGGAAGTAAAGAAGAGAATAAAAAGCTATTTGATTGGTGTAAAAAGAATTTATATTTTGACCAATTAATTAATGAATATAATTATAGTTGGGTGCATATCAGTTATAAAATTAGCGGTAATAGAAATATGACATTAATAATAAGCTAACCATAAAATGGAAAATTAAGGGCGTGGCTTCCCTTTGAAATTATGAAACAATTTATAAAAAAACTATTTGCATCATTAGATAATCATTCACTTGGTTATTCAGGAAGGAAATTAACCGCTTTGTTTTGTGTTTTATACGGTGCTTATTTATCTAAAGACTTAGAGGGCGAAAATAGGTTACACGCTTGTTATTCTTTCTTATCGGTAGCTTTATTATGCTTAGGAATAGTAACCGTTCAAAATATAATAGACTTTAAAAATGGTAAAGGAAACAATATACAGAAATCTTAAATACTTTTACTTAGTTATAATAGCTATTTTACTTATTATTATAATCTTTTTAAGGAATTGTAATCCAAAAAAGGCAGAATATATACAGCCTTTAAAGGCTGAAGTTGCTAAATTAGAAATAAAAAAAGATTCAGTTAATAAACAAATAGTAAAACAGGATTCGGTAAGGGTAAAAACTATTATTAAGTGGCGTTATTTAAAAACAGATACAGCATGGTTGCCATGTGAATTAAAGTTAACCGAAGTAATAAATACCTGTGATACTATAATTTTGATAGATAGTATTGAAATAGCCAGTCTAAAGTTAGTTAATTTAATAGACAATGATATTATCAAAGACCAAAAGATAATGCTTAAAAACGACTCTATTTATCAAATAAGCCTTAATAAACAGATACGAAAGGAACGCAGACAAAAACGCCTAGCTTTATTAGGTCTAGGCGTTCTTAGTGTTGGATTGTTGGTTAAGTAGTTTTTTAATCAATTCTAAAACATTTCACATGAGTAATGCTATCATTCCTTAATAACCAAATAGTCCTTTCATTAGCCTTTATAACTGTTTTCAGGCTATCTAAATAACTATTTTTAACTGGATAGTAATCTATTACATCAAATGCAAAGAACGCATTAGCAGCCAAAAATATAACCATTCCAATTAATAATACTAGTTTTATATTGTTTATTTTTAAAATGGTAATTTTATTTTATGTTTATTTTCTTTAATTTGTTTCCAATCTCTTTGCAGCTTTTCCTTAATTGCAGAGCGTATAAATTGATTAACGTTAACATTATAGTCTTCTAAGGTTTTAAAGGCATTTTGTTGTTGTTCAGTAAATCCTATAAGTTTCTTATATACAAGTTGTTTCATGTTTTTTGATATACTTTTGTTGCACTTAACCATTAGTTAGCAGAAAGCACTACACTTCTGCTAAAATTGAACATTCGATTATCTCTTGACATAATTCTGTTGGTATTTTTGAACGGTTAAAACTTCCTTTTTTACCTTGCGTTCCTGTTTTCGATCCTCTTGGTGCAGGTTGATGATGACAATTTTTATTTCCATTGTGGCACATTGGTCTTGGTTGCCAAACTTCGCTATTAGTCCATATATCCGTTGGTTTTGCTCTGTCATCGCCATAAGTACAATACCAAACCGTGTGTCTTTTAAACCTTTGCATAAATGGCATTTTACGCATCATTCCTCTTGGGTTTTCAATAAAGAATACCATTTTAGGATTAATCAATAACCATTCATCTATAAGGCTAATAAAGTGTTTGTTTACTGCATCGCATTTTTTAGCGTATTCGCTTTTCGGTTCTGTTCCGTTTCTATGTGTGCTTATTGCTGCAATAGTGTAGGTAGTACAATCTGGAGAAGCCCAAACTACATCAGGAATAAATGGAATATCTTTAGTTTGCAACTCTTCAATATCAATTGCTAAGTCTATTTTATCAAAATTTTGCCAATCAATACTAAAAACATTCATTCCTTTTGCTTCTGCAACACTTCCAACAGATCGAGAACCAGCAAACAATTCTACTAAATTACCCGTGCCATCTGCTAACATCGGTTTTGCAAAAGGCAAGGCTTCGGTGGTATCATCAACATTTGTATTTCTAATCATCTTTTGTGGGTTATTTAAAATTTGTAATTCTAATCCTTGCCCTTCGCAAAGCCGAGAACCGTTAAGCTAGTTTAAATTCATTATAAAAGTCCTCATGCAGATAATAAACTTTTGAATATAAAGATTCTAAAGTTAAATCTATTCTGCTAAATCTTTTTTCAATCCCTTCGCCCTCTTTATCATAACAAATGATTACAACTTCATCTGTCTTTAAATCTAATGTAACATCTATGCTATCGCAGTAATTATTTAAACTGCTCATGCTTTCATTTTCGTTATAGAATACAGCGTGAATAACGCCAGTAATGTATTCTGTGTTGTTGTGTAATGGTAGTTTCATTTTGTTTTGTTTTAAATTATACGGTAAATTTACGCTATTAATTTGAGTTAATTTGTTAAAAGTAAAAATAAATACGTAACTGTTTGATAATCAAAGCATTTATTTTATTTTGTTAAAAATGTAATTATTTATTTGTTTATTGTAAAAATAGTATTTATATTTGTGCCATGCTAATAACATTAAACGAATTTGCAAAAATTCACGAAGTAAGTGTTCAAGCCATTAGATGGCAAGTGAAACACAATAAAATTAAAACTACCACTAAGTATGGTAAACTTTTAATTAATCATAATATCAATTATACACCAATTAGAGGGAGGGGCAGAAAATGATAGTAATAATCCTACTTGCCTTTATGGCTGCAATTTTATTTACCTATGCAGTTTGCCCAATGCTAGGTCTAATTATTCACGATGCCATTGCTAATTTATGGCATAAATATATTAAAAGAAAATGAGACTATACACTAAATACAACTTCGATAAATTAGAACTTAATAGGGCTACATTTATACGTGGCGTTTGCCAAAATATCAGAGTAAGTTCAAACCATTACTCAGAAAAATACAACGTTAAATTTAAAATAAAGAAAGTAGGCGATGGTGCTATGGTTACTTTAATTGAGGGTGTACAACCTTTAATTAAAGAACGTCAAACTAGGGAGATTGAAAAGGATAATTTTATGACTAAATCCGATATGGTTATTAAATTAGATCGTTCGCAAATAGAAACTTTAATAGCTCATAGAAACAACCTAGACTACCGAGTAATTAATAACATTGACTTATACACAGATAAATGTGTGTTCTTTGAAAAGTCAAGGGAAATAACTAAATTTATAAATTCAAATCAAAACATAAAATAAAACAAACATGGAAATCACAGGAACAATCAAAGATGTATTCGCAACCCAAACAATTAGCGAAAAGTTTAAAAAACGTGAATTTGTACTTACTACTGATGGAAGTACACCGTACCCTCAACACATTTCTTTTCAAGTTACAAAAGATAATTGTGATAAGTTAAACAGTTATTCAACAGGTGACGAAGTAAGCGTTGACTTTAACCTTAAAGGTCGTGAATGGTCTGGTCCTAATGGAGTTAAATACTTCAATACTTTAGAGGCATGGAAGATAACAGGAGTATCTCAATTTAGTAAACCTAAGCCAAACGTACAAGCTGAGAATCATAACTTTGTTAATAAACAAAATGATAATGATGACTTGCCGTTCTAATTATTATTAGTATATTTGTCAAAGTTAGCCTATTCGTGGTAGGCATTTACAACTAAATTATTTAACCCTATTCCCTGATAAGCCACGAACTTTGACGGGTGTAGGGTTTCTTTTTAAAAACAAAACAACAATGGAAAACAAATTATTACAGTTTCAAAAAGCGATTGGTGTTATTGCTAAAGATAGCAAAAACCCACATTTTAAAAACACTTACGCAAGTTTAACTCAAATACTTGGCGAAGTTAAACCAGTACTAACAACCTTAGGATTGGTAATTTTACAACCTATTAATAACGGTAAAGTTTATACCGTTATAATGGATGGCGATAAAACTATTGCCGACTCTGCTATTGATTTACCTACTAATTTAGCACCACAGGCTTTAGGCTCTGCAATAACTTATTTTAGGCGTTACACCCTTAGTTCTTTATTAGCCTTAGAAATTGACGATGACGATGCTCAGTCGGCTAAACCTGCACCAACTAAACCTTTATTAACTGCTCAACAATTTGAAGCTATAATTAACACTATTACAAGTGGTAATAAAGACAAGGTAATTGAAGCGTTACCAAAATATACAATCTCAAAAGAATATCAAACCGCTATTGACTTAGCATTAAAAAATAATTAATCATGGAAGCCAAAACTAAAAAACAATTAACATTATTAACTAAAGAAATAGATGCTGCCTTATTACAGATAGATAAATATGGAGACAATATGTTTGCTTTAGGCTATGCTATCGGAACAATAAAATCTATTAGACAAGACATTGAAACATTAATAAATCTAAAAAATAATTAATTATGAAAGTAGCATTATATCAAATAGAACAGGAATACTTAAACATTGTGCAATCTATAATAGATGCTGGTGGCGAAATAACAGAGGAGCAGGAAACTGCCCTCTCTATTTCTAAAGAACAATTACAAAATAAAGGCGTTTGTTATGGCTTTATCGTTAAAGAATTAGAGGGTAACATTGATTTAATTGATTTAGAAATAAAGCGATTACAGGCATTAAAAAAACCTTTAACTAATAGTATTGATAGACTTAAAAATAACCTATCACAAGCCATGCAAATGTTTGATGTAACGGAATTAAAAACACCTTTGTTAAAGATTAACTTTAGAAAATCAGAATCTATTGAAGTTACGGATGTTGACTTGTTAGATGCAGATTTTGTTAAAACAACTATAACTAAGGCTGCCGATAAAATAGCGATTAAAGAAGCTATTAAGGCAGAGATACCGGTAAGAGGTGCTGTGTTAATTACTAACTATAACTTACAAATCAAGTAATGAATATCCCCATTCTACCAAATATGACTATCTTGCCAAGTGGCGAGGTAGTCTACAAAGGCAAAAAGCTAAAGCCTATTTGTCTAACCATATCTCTTATTCGAGATAGTAAAAAAGTAAAAGAATGACCACAGACGAGATAAACAAACTAATCGCTAAGGAATATCAAAGCCTTAGCAATTTAGCTATTCAAAAGAATAACAGTTACAACGGATCAATCTTTAATCCTGATTGGATTATTAAGCCATTAATAAAACTAACTAATAAAGATATGATTGAATTGGGTTTAACTGCTCGAATAAATGATAAGTTGCAACGTATTAAAAGCGCAGGGTTAAAAGGCTTTGATGAAGATAATCTAAAGGACTTAATAGGCTATCTTATTCTTTTTCGGATTGCTCAAAGTCTAAAAAAGTAACCCTATATTTATGTTGTTTATTATCAACATTAACACTATATCTGTGTTAGATTATCAACATTAACCCTATATCATGTACAATAAACTTAATTATTTGTACATGACTTAATTATGTGTCCACTTTTTCATCTTCATCTAAAGGAATAGAATCGTAATAATCATTTAACTTGGCGTATATTATCTCAGGCTTTCCGGGCGAATAAATACAATCGCCATTCTCAAATACTATCTCTGTATAATACTTTTTATTAGTTTTACCTTTAGGAATAAAAACCTTTGGATTTAGTTGAGTAATCGCATTACGGCCCAAACTAAAGTAACCTATTGTAGTTTCGTAATCTTCTAATAAGCCTTCGTTTAACAAACGGATTTTATCAAGTTCATCTATCTCCTCATCTGTATTAAAAGCTGAGTTTATAGGGTGTATTATTGATAACTGAAACCAAATTAAAGAGTCCATTATTTCTTAGGTGTAAATGAATACCATTTTCTACAATCATTACAACTACATTTTTGTTTCATTGTACCGACAGCAGAAACATAATAACCTCTGTTTTGTGTATTGGAACTGCCACACTCTGGACAATCCTTTTTAACGCCTGTTGCGTGAGTTTTAGGCTTTATGTATTTATTCAGTTTATTAAACCATTGCTCAAGTAAATTAACATCCTGCTTACAATAAGTAACCATTCTATTTAAAGCGGCTTGGTTATTTTTAAAACATACATTAGACCATAAATCCTTTTCATTCTCTAACTTTTGACCTAATCCAAAGTATTTGCCAATAGAATCTAAGCGATTGCTAGGCATATTAAGCAATGCTCTACTTTGTTTTAATGTATCAATGCTTTTAAAATCGGGTGGCATTTCTAGGTTATGAAACATGGCTCTGGTCCTAATCCATTTAGTATCAAATCTGTCAGCATTATGCCCTATTATCTCATCTGCCTGAATCATAACCTTTATAAAATTGGCAATCATTTTCTTATCGTTTTGGTTTTTATCCCATTTTAAAGAGTAGATTTTCTTTTGATTAGACCACTTATAACAAATGCAAATTATTTTAGCATCCTCTATAACGTTGTTATAGCTAAGATTTGTTTGGTATGCAGGTCTCCAAAACCAGCCTATACATGGCGAAGTCTCAATATCAAAAAAAAGTCTTCTAATCGCCATAAGTTATAATTTGTGTAAAGATAATTAAATTTTATTAACTTTGTGTTATGGCATCAATACTGATTCTTTTTGGGTTCAGTAGTGAAACTTTTACGGTTTAATTGCACACCTAAAAAACTTAACTAATTGATTACTAGTGTGCAAGTGTGCAATTGCACTTCACACTTAAAGTTATTAAAAGTATTTTTACAAATTTTAAAATTCAAAAAGTGTGCAAGTGTGCAATTTGCACACTAAACGCCATCTAAATCGTATCAATGCTATAAAGTAGGTGTGCAATTAGGTGTGCAAATGGTGTGCAAATTTGCACAGTAGGTTCACACTTAAAGTAATTTGTTAAATTATGTTAAAATACTTTTTTATTAATTATTATTGTATTAATTTAGCGGTGTAAACAAGTGAAGAAATTTAAAAATAATCCTGAAAGCATTTCATTAGCATTTTTTAATGCGACTTGTTTACAATTTGTTAGTAGGGACTTATTTTATGATTAAACTAGAAAAAGCAAGACAGTTAATTGATTCTAACTTATCACTTATTCCAATAGGGGATAGTAAAATTCCTTGGGTTAAATGGAAAGAATATCAAACAAAGATTATAGGCAAAGATAAATTTAGTGAGTATTATCTTAATGATAAAACTAAAGGAATTGGTATCTGTACTGGTTATGATAACCTAGAAGTAATTGATATTGATTTAAAAGTACTCAAAGTTTTAAAAGAGCAACAAGATTTTTGGAACGAATTAATATCTTTTTTAAAAGATAATATAGATGACTTTGATAATAAATTTGTTATTTATAAAACAGTTAATAATGGTTATCATATACTTTACAAGTGTGCTAAGATAGAGGGTAACTTAAAGATAGCTAAATTAAAAGGACATAAGGAGGCAATAATAGAATCGAGAGGGATTGGTGGCTATGTCTTTGTTTATGAAAACCAAGTATCTAAAAACTCTTATACTGAAATAAAAGAAATTAGCGAGGGAGAAAGAGAAACGTTAATAGGATGTTGTAAGTATTTTAATTATACAGAAGTTGATATTATTGCACAACCTATTAAAACAGATTTTAATGAATTAAGTATTAAGCCTTGGGATGACTACAACGCTAAAACATCAATGTTTGATATTGTCGGGGATGAGTTTAAAATTATTAAAACACTTAGCGATAAGTATATTATTTTAAGACATGGTGCAACCTCAGCACATAGCGGTTATGTTTATACAAATAGTAATTGTATGTACTTATTTACTACTGGCACAAGTTACCCACATGAGAAATTAACAACACCTTTTGCAGCTTATACAATTAGATATTTTAACGGTGATTTTAAAGCTGCCGCTAAAGATATTTATAATAAAGGTTTTGGAAGTAGAATAGTAAAAGAGCCTAAAGAATTAAAAGAGAAACCTAAATTAAAAACAGAAGATTTAATCTTTCCTATTGATATATTCCCTGAGCAAATACAAAACTACATACTACAATGCAATACTACTTTAGATAGTTCTATTGATTATATGGGATGCGCTTTTATTTGGATGAGTTCAGTTATGATTGGTAACTCTTTAGAAATTCAAACTAAAGTGGGATGGAAAGAGAATGTTAACTTATGGATTGCGGTTGTTGGTAAAGCTGGATTAGGTAAAACACCATCAATAAACAATATCATATTTCCTTTAATGAAACAAAACAATAAGGAAGTAAAACAATTTATTAAACAAAATGAGAAGTATTTTGAATATATTAGTAAGGATAAAGAAGATAAAAAGAATACCGAGATAATTAGAAAGCCTGTTAAGTCTCAGTTTATTGTTAATGATATTACACTAGAGGCATTAGTAGATTTACATGAAGAAAGTGATAATGCAATAGGTGTTTTTAAGGATGAGTTAGCAGGATGGTTTAAAGACATGAACAAATACAGAGCAGGTTCAGATTTGGAATTTTGGTTATCTTCATGGAGTGGAAAATCAGTATCATTAAACAGAAAGACGGCAAAGAGTTCTTTTGTTGAAAAGCCTTTAATACCCGTGTTAGGCGGTATTCAACCAAGTATATTAAATATATTTTATACAGATGAAAATAAAGATAACGGATTTATTGATCGTATGCTTTTGTGTTATCCTGATTTAGTTATAGAAAACTATAATGATAAAGAAATGAGTACTGAGGTTTTAGAGTGGTACAGTTCTGCTATAATTGAAATGTATGATACTATTAAAAATCAAGTAATAAAACGTAACATAGAGGATGAGATAGAGCCGCAAACCGTTAAGTTTTCTGCTGAGGCAAATGTAGAATGGAAACGAATATTTAACGAGATAACAAGTATTCAAAACTCACATGATGAAAATGAATACATGAAGTCTATGCTTCCAAAACAAAAAAGTTATATTCCTAGATTTGCTTTATTGATTAATACAATAGACGGTTTATTTACTGGACAAGGTAATATGCTAAAGGTATCTAAAGAATCAATTTTAAAAGCCGAAAAGTTATCTAAGTACTTTATAGCTATGGCTAAAAAGATAAAGATTAATACAGTTGAAAAGCATGAGATTAAAAAGACTTTAGACTTAAACACTAACAAGTCTAATAAAGAAAAGTTCGCTATATTATTTAAAGAGAATCCTGATTTAAACCGTACCGAGATAGGCGAAATGCTTAACGTGTCTCGTCGTACAATACAAAATTATATAACAGAAATAGAAAATGGAAAGTAAATGCGATAACCATAACATGGTTTATGTTAAAAGAATAAAGTCTAATGGCAGTCCTTTAGTAAACAAACAATGCTTTGAATGTGGTGAGCATGATGCTAAGGCATATAAATTAATAGAGGTTGGCAATTTTAATATAATACCAACATTTAGAGAGGACTTAAAAGAAAAGTTTTATTTTGACCAACGTGACATTATGATTAAAAACATGGAGGATAAAAAAAATCTTTGGTTTAAAGAATATTACGAGCCTTACTTAAATAGTGATGAGTGGAAATGTAAAAGGGAGTTAGTATTAAAGCGTGATTCTTTTTTATGCCAATCTTGTTTAACAACTAAAGCTACTCAGGTACATCACATAACTTATAAACACGTTTTTAACGAACCTTTGTTTGAATTGATTAGTATTTGTAAACCGTGCCATGAATTGATAACTAAAATAGATAGGCAACAAAATGACTAAAACATACACCATACACGATCTAAAAAAAGAATCTATTGATAAACCATTTGAGCAGGTTAAACGTAAAGACCTTGTAAAAGAAAAGTTTAAATATTGTTATACATTGCGTTATAAGGGAACTAAAGTTTATTTTACTAATGGAATTGAAACTAAGGAATTATGACACTAAAAGATTTAAGTATATTCAAATGGCATAAAGATTGTGAGAAAACATTAATGCCTCCGGACTATGTGCCTAAAGATAAATTTACGGATGCCACAGCCAACGGTTTAACTAAGGCTATTTGTACTTTTATTAATCTAACAGGAGGACAAGCCGAGCGCATATCTTCAATGGGTAGAGTTATTGATGGGCGTAAAGTAGTTACTAATTACTTAGGTCAAACTGGATTAATAGGTTCACAAACTTATATTCCCGGCACATCAACAAAAGGAACTGCAGATATAAGCGCAATCATTAAAGGTAAGTCAGTTAAGATAGAGGTTAAGATAGGCAAGGATAAAATGTCTCAGGCGCAAATACAATACAAAGCTAATGTAGAAAGAGCAGGTGGGATTTATATTATCGCTAAAACATGGGATGGATTTATTCAAGAATATATTAAACTATAAAAAATGACACAAACAATAGCAATAGCACTTCTTAACAATCAACTAAAGATTAGTCATTTTAACTTTAGCAACCCTAATAAAGAGATTTGGCATAATGGTAAATGTTATACTTTGAAAGAAATTATTAAGATTGCTTTTATGTTAAAATAAATTATTATATTTACACCCGATGAATAATCAACAAGTAATCGAGATAATCGCAAAAGATAAATCTTATCTGCCTTTATGCCAACGTATAGTTAAAAGGTCATATTCTAGGGATTATATTGCTGAGGACTTATACCAAGAAACAATGTTGGCCGTTTGTTCTGTTAATGATGATAGACTTATTAATGCTTACAATGATGGTTATTTAGAAGTATTTGTGGTTGGTATTATTAATAACATTTGGAATAAAAGGAAAGCTATTAAATATCATATTGATGGATCAACCTCGCCACTATTTGATTATTCATCTACCATTGAAAGCGACTGGTCATTTCACGATAAAGACAATAGTAAATTAAATTTATTTGACAGAAGATTTATAAGTGATATTACTTTAGATTATAACCCTGACATTGATATGCTATTTACTGCCACTAAGAAAATAGTTAAAGAGGATTGTAATAGTGAAAAAATGTGTATTAGGTATAAAGCAAGGGTATATAACCATTCTAACAATAACATAGCTAATTTAGATTGTACTGAATCATTTAAAAATTCTAGGCAATTTGCTAAATACATTGGTATTAATTACCCGGCAATTAGAAAAACTTGTAATCAGTATTTAAAAATACTTACCGATAAATTAACAAAATTAAAAAATGATTAACTATTTATTTATAGCTTTATTTGCTTTTTGGTTTGCTGAACTATCAACTATTCCGCAGCGTATATTGATGGCTACTGGTTGGAAACATTTATACCCTTTTAGTTGTGTAAAGTGTTTATCATTTTGGATGGCACTAATTTACTCATATAACGAACCGTTTTGTATAATTATAGCAGGAGTTACTTCGCTATTAGCAATGACTATTAATTTAATTTATAGTAGATTAAGATGAGTTATGAAGATGCGTGTGATATATTAATTAGGCATAATCAATTCTTTGAATTATATGCTAATGAAATGTATATTCCAAGAGGTGTTGAAAGTATTTTAGGCGAACTTAGACTAGCCTATAAAACTATTATAGGTCGGGAATTTTGCGAAAGTTGCTCGGCTGAATGGATTATTGATGCTAATAGGCACAGGCTTAAAAGGATTAAAGATTTAGAAGATTTAAAGTTAAAACATTATACATTCCCAAAACAATGAAAATACTTTTAATACACACATTTGGAATAAATAACGGTAAGCCAGTATTCAATGCGGTTTCTTATTACCGAATAAATAAACCTAATGAAGTATTGCAGCGTTTATATCCTGAGTTTGAATGTACTCATGCTCACACAGAAGAAACATTACCAGATGACTTTTTAAAAGAATTTAACTTAATTATATTTTGTAGGCAAATAAATAACGATAAAGGAATAATAGAGCAGCTTAATAAATTAGACATTCCTTTTGGTTTAGACCTTGACGATTATTGGTATTTATGTGAAGATCACATTTTACAAGAGCATTATGATTTAAACGATACAACTAATAAAATAATTGAATCAATTAAAGTTGCTCACTTTGTTACTTGCACAACTGAAATACTAGCCAATAAAATTAAAGAACATAATAAAAATGTTTACGTTATTGAGAACGGAATAGATACTGAGGACCAGCTATGGCAAAATAATCACATTGAATCTAAACGCATAAGATACGGCTTTACTCAAGGCTCAACACACATTCCCGATGTTTATTCTATTCATCAAGACATACAACAAAGTTTATATAATCAAGACTTTAACAGTAATTGTCAAGTAATCCTTACAGGTTGGAACGCTATTAAAAGCGAAGAGTCGGTTTATATTGGATATGAAAGAATGTTAACAGATAACCTTAAAACTATGCTGCCAGTTGAAAGAGAGTATTGTTTACGTTTGATTAAATATAAATTCCCTAACGGAATAAGTAAACCATACAGGCGTGTGGGTGCTTTGCCTGTTTATGAGTTTGCTAAAGTTTATGATGAAATAGATATATCAGTTAGTCCTTTACTTGATAATGAATTTAACAACTGTAAGTCTGAACTTAAAATGATTGAGGCAGGCTTTAAAGGATGCGCTATTATATGCCATAACGTTAACCCTTATTCAAACCTAATGACTAAAGATAATAGTTTTGATTTAACCGAAAAGTCTTTTTATGAATGGTCTAAATATATTTTAAACAACCCATCAATAGTTAAAGATAAAGCAAACCAATTAACTTTAGATACTAAAAGATTTTCATTAGATTTATTAACTGATAAACGTAAAGAATTATATGAGCAATACAAATAAACTTTATCACTTTTACCACATATACGCTGATGGTCAATGGCAGATACCAGTTAGCCAACACATAACAGCTTTAAAGAAATGGGACTTAATAAATAACTTAGCAGCTTTTAAAGTTGGTATTGTTGGAACGCCTGAAAATAGAACTCAAGTAATTCAATATCTTATTAATGAAAGAATAAATTTTGATGTTATTACTCAACAAGATAATGGTTGGGAGCAAGTAACTCAAATACCTTTACATACTTTTGCATTAGAGAATGATGGCTATGTTCTTTACGCTCACTCTAAAGGTGCAGCTAATCCCGAACAACCTAATCAATCATGGCGTAAATCAATGACTTACTACAATGTAGGTCAATGGCAAACAGCCGTACAAAAACTTAACGAAGGTTACGATGCAGTTGGTCAGCATTGGATGTTTCCCTCCCATCATTCGCCAGAGCATAAAGGATGGCCGTTCTTTGGTGGAACATTTTGGTGGACTTCACTTGCTCACATTAGAACATTAGGTCAACCATCTTTAGAACATAGGCACGTTGCTGAGGGTTGGATTGGCGAACAATACTATAATAAAGAAATGAAGTGCTTTGACTTTACAGGGCATATATCAGCACATCCTTGTTATTCACTTTGGAACGAACAAACACAGAATTGGATATGACCTTAAATTTAATAACGCCTTTATTTAGAAGTGGTATGTTATCTCGTATTAAAGATAGCATTCCTAAACACGAAGATATTAATTGGATTATAGTATTATGTGCCGAACGTGAAATACTTATTAAAGAGTGCATTGGGTTACAATTACCATTCTTAGTTATTAATGCAGAGGATACTTTCTCATCAATACACCTTAAAACTAACTTAGGTATTAGAAATATGAAAGAAGGATTTTTTTATGGTTTAGATGACGATACTACATTTAACCATAATTGTTATGAAGTATTTAAAAAGTATGGCAAAGATTATAAAATGATAATAGGCGAACAGATACTTCAAGATGGCTCAATAAGACCTGCACAAAAACCTCAGCATTGTTACACCGATGGCGGTCAAGCATTAATACATTCATCACTATTAAAGAACATAGGCATAGGCGACCTATCTCGTAATCCAGTAGCAGACTGCGACCTTTTATTAGATTGTTATAATTCAACAGAAAATCGTATATTTGTAAACGAAGTAATATCTAACTATAATTTTTTAAGATGAATCAAAGACTATTAAGAAGGCGCAAAAGAATAGAACAATTATTTGAAAATAGATTAATGCCATGTGATGTGGCTAAGTCTTTTATATTTGAACGTGAAATAATAATTTGTTTAAACTAATGGCAAAAAGTGAAGATTTTATAACAAGCCTACCAGATTGGGCAAACAAATATATTGATGTTTGTCTAAACACTACTAAAGAAATGGCTACTGGATCAGGTAAAATAGTATCTATTAAAGATAGACATTTGCCTACAATAGCGTTCTTTTTGAATATATGGATGCCTAGAAACTGTGGCGATACAATTGCTAGGAAAACTTATTACGAGTGGCTAAAGGGTTCTAATGACCAAAAAAGTAACACTATTAAAAGTATAGATGATAACTTTCAAGCCTTAGCCGTTGATATTGTTGCAAATGAGGGTAAAGGTATATTTTACGCTAAGAACAAATTAGGCATGACAGATAAGGTTGATAGCAGAAACGAAAACATAAACCTTAATACAACGGTTGAGATTATTAAGAGCGATGCATCATTGAGTAGTAACGAAAAGGATATTAGTTTAGATTAATGTGTTTAAAACCTCATGCCTATATGAAGCTAATTACTTTGCCACCGAAGACGTATTAGTCAATCAAGGCGGCTCATCAAGTGGAAAAACCTATTCTATTTTACAAGTCCTATTCACTAAAGCCATTCAATCCCCAATAGTTATTACAGTTGTTGGCGAATCAATCCCTAACTTAAAAGCTGGTGCTTTACGTGATGCTTTAGACATTTATAATAATAGCGAACAACTTAGACATAAGATAGCAGACTACAATAGAACTGACCGTATCTTTCAATTTGTTAACGGTTCTGTAATGGAGTTTAAATCTTATGAAACTGCCCAAAGTGCTAAGTCGGGTAAAAGGGATTACCTATTTATTAACGAGGCTCAGGGCATAACTTACGATATATTCAATGAATTATACATGAGAACTCGTAAACAAGTTTATATCGATTATAATCCTAATGCTGAATTTTGGGTGCATGAAAAGTTAATAGGAACTGAAAGTGTTAAACTATTCATATCCGATCACCGTCATAATCCATTTGTTGCTCAAAAGATACGTGATAAAATAGAGGGGTTAAGATACAAAGACATGGAACTATTTAAAGTTTATGCTCGTGGCATGACTGGTAAAATAGAAGGCTTAGTCTTTAGAAACTTTGATATTGTAGATGAAATACCTTTGGGTGCTGAATTGATTGGTGCCGGGATGGATTTTGGATTTACTAATGACCCAACCACATTTATTAAAGTTTACCGATATAATAATGAACTTTACGTTAATGAACTATTATATCAAACAGGATTAACAAATAGCGACATAATTAAAAAGCTGCAAACATTAGGTATTGATAGACACATTTCAATAGTTGCTGATAGTGCTGAACCTAAAAGTATTGAGGATTTAAGGAGGGCAGGATTTAATATAGAGGGTGCAAATAAAGGACCAGATAGCATTAGAAACTCAATAGATACTTTAAAGCAATTTAAGATAAACATAACTCGAACTTCAGTAAATGCAATAAAAGAGTTTAGGTCTTACAAATGGATTGAAGGCACTAATACACCTGTTGACTTCAATAATCATATTATTGACAGTTTTAGATATGTAGCCTTAAACAAAATTAATAAGAATACAGGTAAATATAGTTTCTTATAAAAACTTAATTAGTTTGGGTATATCTTATTGATGAGTATACCATTTTCATTTAACCAAGTTACAATTGAACAGTACCAAACAATTTACCCTCATTTACAGGGCGAGGTTGATTGGTCTCGTATCATTTCATTCTTTACAGGGAAGACAATTGATGAAATTGAAAGCCTACCGTTAAAAGAATACAAGTATTATATTAATTCTTTAGCATTCCTAACTAAGGAAGTTAAGCCTAAGATAGCTTTTAAATACTATCTAAGCGGCTTAGTTAAATCTGTTAAGTATAAACCACAACCTAAATTAATAACGTGGCAGGGTGGCAATTTCTATAAAGCATCTCGTTCTGTTAACGATATTAATACAGGTAGATACATAACCATTAAAACATTAATGGAGCATCCTAATTTAGTTAGCGTACTTCACGAACTATGCGCTTTGGTTTATGAGCCTGCAAGTTACTTATCATTTAAATACGATGGTAATAAACACGCTGAAATAGCTGACAAGTTTCTTAAAGCACCAATGTCAATAGCACAGCCTTCTGTTTTTTTTTGCTTAGAAGTATTAATGAATTGGAATCTCAATACGCAGGACTATTTGGAAGGCGTGATGACAACGGAGAACCTATTGAAAGAGATGACAACCGAACTGAAAGAGAACGGTTTAGCGACTTTTGGGGATGGACTCACATAGTAAAACAAGTGGCTCAATCCAATAGAATAAAAGAGGATGAAATACACGATTGGTCAGTTATTAGGTTACTAAATGAACTGGCATATTTAAAGGATAAAAACAAATTAGAACAACAAGAACAAAGAGAACTTGAACTTGCAAGAAGAAATAGATAAATTGTTAAATGATTTTACTGAGAAATTAGCAGTTGATTTAGAGAATGAAATGTTTGCGGCTCTTAAAAAAGGCGGTAGAGGTAACCCAAATCCACCCGATATAAGATTTAAAGGTGGTTTAGTTTACATCCCAAACGGAGTGAGGATTGAAGTATATGCCGATAAAGACTATTGGTATTATATTGAGAATGGCAGAAAGAAAGGTAAGATGCCACCGACTAAAGCACTTGGTAAAAATTGGCAGGCTAAGAATGGAATAAATCCCTCACAAATTATATACGATATGACAATCGCATATAATAAAAAGAAAGGATTAACAAAGAGAAAAGTAACCAAATTACCATTTGCTATGTCTAGTAAGCAATTTGCATTTATAGTTGCTAGGTCAATAGGTAGGAATGGGGTTAAGCCTAGACCATTTATAGACCACGTTGCAACAGATGGCAGAATAAATATATTATTAACAAATATGTCAAAACTAATAGGCAAAGAAATAACATTAAAATAAATGGCAATAACAATTTATAACAGTCCACAAACACCAACACCAGTTTATAACGAACAGTTTTTAGATGCGGTGTCAACTCAATATGCCCAGCCTAACTTCACATTTACAATTATTGTAACTGATGTAATTACTTTAACTGTATTAGCAGTTGATTACGTTAAAGCTGATTCAACTGGTAATCTTCATTATAACATTGGCAATTACGCTGAAAATCTAATGCAAAATTATTTCCCTGTTAACTTATACGGTTGGAAAAAATGTGCTAATGCAACTAGAAAAATTAGATTTAATATAGGCGAAACTTACGGAACTACTCCTACCTATTATGCAGGTGCTAATACTGAATATGTAGTTTGGAACGCTGGTGTAGATAATGTTTACATTGCACCTTACAGCATTGATTACTATTGTTATGATTCAACTATTTCTAATTATGTTTATTTAACTTCTGCCAATGGTGGCACTTATACAACTTACAAAGACCGTTCTCACTTTCTTTATACTTTAATTAAAGAAGGAAATACTAATGATATTCCTTACATAACTGTTAAAACTTATGACGCTGCTAATACTTTAATAGCTGAATATAGAATAGCAAGACCTGATTATGCAACAGGAATTTACACCGATAACTATCAATGTATTGATATTGGTTACAAAGGCTTATTAGGAATAGCAAGTGGATTAGTTACCGTTATTAGTGGCACATATCCAATCATCACTTCATTAGTAGATAAATATACAATTATCGACCCAACTTATGGTGGCGTGATTCAAAGAGTTACAGTAGGAACTAATCCTAAATTTGAAGTATATACTTTACATTATCTTAATTCTAAAGGTGGCTATGATACTTTACATTGCCCATTAGCTAGGACATTAAGTTCAACTAAAACAGTAAGCACCTTTAAGAAATCAATGTGGAGTGTTGTGGCAAACGTTTCAACATTAGACACTTCTTTGAGTAGCGAGAAAGTTCAAGGCGTTACTATTCAAGATAACCTACAACTAACAAGCGATTGGTTAACAGATACAGAATTTGTAACACATAAAGACTTATTTACTTCAACTGATGTTAGACTAGACTTAGGAAATACAAGCGTTTACAAATCCGTTAAAGTTACTCAAACAGGTTACACTACTAAAAATAATGAAAGACTAAGAAACTACATTATTGAGTTAAGCTATACACATTCTAATCATAGACAACGTGGCTGATATTAAAATTGTTATAACTACTCAGGCAGGTGTTGAAACGGATGTATCATTTATTAATGAAATACCTTTATCGCTTAATTTTATAATTGCGGATGTTCGTAATCCCGATAAAAGGAATGCTACATTTTCAAAGACTATTAATCTGCCCGGCACTAAAGAGATTAACATTTTATTTAGTAACATTTTTAAATTAAATAACTCTTTAACTTTATTCGACCCTAGATTAAAATGTAATATCAAATACTACATTAATAGTAAGTTACAATTGAATGGAGATTTAAAGTTAATCAATGTAACCTTAGATGCCGATAGTCAAGAAAAAATATATGCAATAGCTATAACAGGAACATTAGGAAATCTATTTGTTGCTATTGGGGATAAACTAATAACAGGAAATGCATCAGTTTCTGATAATGTAGACATGAGTGCTTATGACCACATACTAAGTAGAGCTAATGTTATTGCATCATGGTCTCAAGGTAATGCACTAGGCTCATATACTACACAATGGGGACTTGGTGTTTATTACGGATTAATAAATAGAGGATTAAATAATATAAATGCAGAAACTGAATATCACGTTAAGCATTTTAGACCATCTATATTTAAGCGTGAGTTAATGAGGCAGATATTTGTTGATGCTGGTTATAGTTGGACTTCTACCTATTTAGATTCTAATGAATATAAAAGAGCATTAATAGATTCAATTGGAGAGACATTTACAATAGATGCTACAACAAGAGCAAATGGCGAGTTCTTTGCAAGTAGAAATTCAGACCAAACAGGAACGGCATATACTACAACTTTTTTAGCAGGATTATGGTATGTTAACACACCAACTACTGATATTGTTTTATTCAATGAAGATACAACACCACCTTACAATGATGCAGGTAACGTTTATATTGTTGGTAATGGCGAGTTTACAGTTCCCGTTACTAGAAAATATAAACTAATAACAGATTTATCACTTGGTTGTAACGTTACAAATTCTTTATATACAGTTACAAGCATTCAAATCATAACTGGCGATATATTAGTTAATATAATGGGGTGGACAGGCTCAACTTGGGTTGTTGTTGCATCTAACTTACAATCATTAGATACAACTCAAAGTACTATTGGCATGACAACTTCATGCTATCATGCTGGTATATTTACAGCAGGGGTTAAATACAGAGTAGAAGTTAAGCCTGTTAATTTAGTTATTATACCTAAATATGGCGCAAACATTCCAATAACAGGAGGCGTAACAACGGTTACTCAATATTTTTCAGGTGTTGTTTATAATCCATCATTTCCATCAACTTTACAAACTTCAAGATACTTTGCAGTTATTGATGACCTATCAATAACAGAGGGGGATTTATTAGAAGTTAATCAAGCCTTACCAACCAATTTAAAAAAGAAAGATTGGCTAATGGCTGAAATTCAACTTGCTAATTTATACCTAGAAGTTGACCCAAATAATCCACTTAATTATATTATTGAGCCACGAAGCAATGGTTTTTATAACGGTACTCAAGATTGGACTAATTTCTTAGACCACTCTAAAAAGATTGAAATAAGTCCAGTTGCTGAACTTGATACTAAAAGATATGAATATACTTATAAGACAGATGCAGATACTTATAATGAGGCTTATTACAAAGAATACGCTCAAGTTTACGGTTATGGATATACGGAATGCACAAGCGACTTTGTAAACGGTGTTAAGAAAACAGAATCTATCTACGCATCAACTCCAATGGTTTCATGCGTTGGGACTGGCTTAGTTATTCCAAAGATTTATAAAAATGATGCAGGAACTTTAAAGAATTTTAAATCAATCATTCGTAATTTATATGCAGGTGGCGTTATTACTGCTGGTTGGGGTGGATGGAATTTAAAAAGTAATTTTGCACCTTTTAACACAATTTACTATACATATCCCTTTATTGGCGATTGTGATAATCCTTACCAACCTACTTTAACATTGTGTTGGGACACTCCGCATCGTGTATTTTACAATTATCAACAAGCTACATTTACAACTAACAATTTAATGAATAAATTTTATTCACAACAAATTAGTGAGTTAAGTGATAAAAGAAGTTCAGTTGTAAAAGCATATTTTAATTTAGATGAGGTAACAATAAAGAACTTTACTTTTAGAAATAAGATATACATAGCACATCCGCTTAACGCTTACTTTTATGTTAACTCTATTCCTAATTACAATCTACTTAATCAAGAAAGTACTCAGGTTGAACTATTAAAAGTACAAGACTACCCTGCATGGGGTGGAGGTGTTTCGCCACAACCACCCGATCCATTTAATACAAATGATGGTCGTATAATGAATAATAATTTATCTAATGGCGATTCTTTATTATTAGGCAGTAATTGCGTTTCATTTGGTGGCTCAGGTAATTATGTAGCAGTTAATGCTGAAAGCATATCATTAATTAATTGTACTAATGTAGTTGTAAATAGTGATGTAGTTAATTTTACAGGTGTTGGATTAGTTGGTCCAGTAGTTATAGACTCAAGTTATAGCAATTCAACTGTTAACGGTAGTGATTCAGCACCTAACATAACATTAACTGTTGATACTACAATAGATGCAACTTATAATAATAGAGTAATTTATGTTGATTGTACGGCTGCTAATGTTACAATAACATGGGATTCAGCTAATATGATAGATTATAAAATATATTTTGTTAAGATAGATGCAACAGCTAACACAGTAATCTTTACTAATAACATAGGTGGTGGAACGGTAAGCGGTTCTGCTATGCCTTACGTAGGAATAACAGCACAATGGAATGCGCTAACATTAACAACAACAGGAACTAACTTATTTATATTATAATGGCAAACGATAAAACAGTAATAAGTATTGAAATAGATGGTGTTGAAAAGTCTATTAACTCAATAAAAGAATTAAGAGAAGAATTAAAAGCTGCTCAATCTGCTGCATTAAATGGCGATGGTAACGCAGCTAAAAGAGTGGCTGAACTTAAGGATAAGATGGATGACCTTAAAGACACTACTAAATCTTTACAAGGTAGCGGTGTTGAAAAAATATCATCTTCATTTAGTTTATTAGGTCAAGGGTTACAAGACTTTGATACTGATAAAATAAAAACAGGCTTTAAGGGTATAGGTTCTGCTATGTCTGCTATTCCTATATTTCTACTTATTGAAGGAATAAAATTATTATGGGACAATTTTGATAAAGTAAAAGAAGTTGTTGAAAAATTAATTCCAGCATTAAAAGAAACTGTTAGTATTAAAAATGAATTAAATAATGCAAGTTTAGAAGGTGCAAAAAATGCAGCAATAGAAAAAAATAATTTAGATAATTTATATAAAGCATCTACTGACCAAACAAAGTCAATTGATGAAAGAAAAAAAGCACAAATAGCATTACAAGATACCTATCCATTAACATTTAAAAACTTTAGTGATGAAGATTTTGCATTAGGTAAAGCTAAAAAAGGTTACGATGAATTAAGCAAAAGTATTTTAGATTCGTCTATGCTTAAGGCAAAACAATCTTTACTTGATAAAGAAGCTATTGCGTTTGCAGAGGGTGAACAAGAAAGATTAAATAAAATTACTGAAGCAAAAGAAAAATTAACAACTGCTTCAAAAAAACAAAATGTTTCTATTGATAGTGAAACTCATTCAAGGCAAGTATTGGCATCTGATTATGAAGTTCAGAAAGAAAAAATTGATGATTTAATAAAAGCAAATTTAGCAGAAGCTGCATCGTTTAAGAAAAAAAATGCTGATATATTAGGAGATTTAGCACAGCATCAAGAGGGTTCAAATAAATTAGATGCTGAACGTGCAGCAGCAAAAGTAAAAGCAAACGAAAAAGAGCATGTAATTACTGAAGCTGATAATACTGTTAAAAGAGAACAATATAAAAAGCATTTAGAGAAACTTGCAGAAATAAAAAGACAAAACGATGCAGACCAAAAAACTATTGATGACCAAGTAGCTAAGAATAAAATATCAATTGAAAAAGCTGCAACCGATGAATTAAAGGTTTCTAAGATTAACGATGCTGAGATTATAGGGCAGGAGTTAATGGGTATTGATGATAAATATAATCAAATCATTAAAGAAAAAAGTAGGAAATTTGATGACGATGAAATAGCCGATAAAAAGAAAAAAAATTCTGATATAGCTCAAGCAAGTTTTGCTTTAGCCAAAACTTCTTTAGAATCTACTCAAGCTTTATCCGATATATTCTTTGCTAATAAATTAAGTAAAGCTAAAAAAGGCAGCGCAGAGGAAACTGCAATAGCTAAAAAACAATTTGAAGTTAATAAGGCTTTGCAAATTGCTCAAGCCGTAATGCAAGGCGCACAAGCAGTATTAGCTGCTTATGCTAGTGGTTCAGCCATTCCTATTATCGGGGCTGTTGCCGGGCCACTATATGCGGTTGCCGCAGGTTTAGTTGCTATTAAAAATATACAAACTATTAAGAATGCTCAATTTGGTGGTGGCGCACCTGCTGCTCCCGATACTAGTGGAGGCAATGTAAGCATACCATCTAGCAACGGAACGCCCAACATAGCACCTCCAACTTCACAACAACCAAGTACTACTTTTACAGGGAATAAGAATGACAATTACCAACCTGTTAAAACCTTTGTTACTGAAACAGATATTAGACATT
>Ga0209596_1000284_pt1 | contig 47398 bp, 50 predicted proteins | sample M_130807_MF_Meta_FD_187314 | JGI IMG/M metagenome (GOLD analysis project Ga0209596, IMG submission 187314) | Freshwater microbial communities from Lake Montjoie, Canada to study carbon cycling - M_130807_MF_MetaG (SPAdes) (version 2) | ecosystem: Environmental > Aquatic > Freshwater > Lake...
TATAAAAAATATAAAAAATATAAAAAATATAAAAAATATAAAAAATATAAAAAATATAAAAAATATAAAAAATATAAAAAATATAAAAAATATAAAAATAAAATATAAAAAAAATATAAAAAAACTGGCACTAGTTGCCTTTTTTTATATTTTTTCAAAATAAACATAAAGTATTTTTTATAAAATACTTTATGAAAGACATTTATGAAAGACCTTTATGAAACTTCTCTCTTGTCCCTTGCTGAAAAACCACTTAACGTAGTATGGCACCCAAATTCCGAAAAAGTCGCGGTCATAATGGACCCTCGCTACGACAAATTGATGGTCGGTGTAATCAAGAATTTTATGCAGCATTTGAATCCCTGTGGGTGGAATCTGGTCATTATTACCCACGAAAAATATGCAGTTGAGTTTTCACAGTGTATGGTTATTGGAATAAGTGAAAAACGAATCTATTACAAAGATGGTGAACCAAATATAAGTGTAGACACATACAATGGAATACTCATGTCAAAAGAATTCTGGGAATTCATCCCTGGAGAACATATTTTGATTTTCCAGAAAGATTGTTACATGTATAAAATGTTTGACGAAACCATTTATTTGAATTATGCATTTTGCGGTGCAAATTGTATTTGGCAGTCTGAAGATAAAACCCAATATGGATTTGCAATCAATGGCGGATGTTCTCTGCGGAAAAAATCTGAAATGCTGGATTGTTTGCAGAAGATTTCTTGGGACACCATCGATAAATATTATCCAAAACAGATGGTCTATAACGAAGACCTTTTTTTCACTTTTGCATGTCACCTATTAAATAAATCAGTCCCTAAAAAGGATGAGAGACCAGCATTTGCAATTGAAAATGAAAGTGCTGAAGAGACATATTTTTACCATGGATGGCACAAGAATTATCAAACAGAGGAGGAAGCTCGACAATTATTAGGATACAAGAATTGATTATTATCTACCCATATAATAAAATGAACCCTGGTTTAGAAAAAAAAACAAACCGAAATAAATTACCCAAACAAAACAAAACAAAGAAACGCCCGGATGTCCTTCTTCTCTCTCATCGGACACCCCAAAAAATTGTTAAAATTAGCAAAGAAATTGATGAAGAAATTGATGAAAATGCAAGTTCGTATAGTCCATCCATTAATAAGGACTTGGTTTCTTTGAAATCGGTTCAAAGAAACCCGGTGTTTAATTGCAATAATGAACGCGCATTTTTACTTGAAGCCCCGCTGAAAATTGGTGTTCCAGATAAGTCCGGTAAAAAAACCTGCTACCCATATGATGACCCCGTCGCCAAAAAATACATGCTGAAAAATCTGAAGGCAAATAAACACGTGGACCCCAACAAAATTGTTCCACCTATTCAGGAACAGGCAAATTGCTGGTTCAACACAATGTTTGTGTCATTGTTTATTTCGGACAAAGGACGCAAATTCTTCCATTTTTTGAGACAAATGATGATTGAAGGAAAGCATTCACCAGTTTTGAAAGACGGGTTCGCCCTTTTCAATTACGCAATTGATGCATGTCTCACTGGAAACAAATATGCATATATTTTGAATACAAATGCTATTATCCAGCAAATCTACGACTCAATTCCGGAGGAATACAAAGACAAATACTACTACATTCGCGACGTGGATGAAGCCGGAAACCCTGTTCGATATTATTTGAGCTTAATTAATTATTTGGGGAATCGCAGCTTGCCTGTCCTATTTGTGCAGGATTGTGGTGTGAGCTGGGAATTTCAACTCAAAAATAAACTGATTGGTAAGCTGCCCGACGTAATTATTTTGGAATTTTTCAACGATGATGAATTGATTGCAAATAAGAAAACCAGTTTTGAATTAAATGGTGCAAAATATTCATTGGATAGTTGCATCATTCGAGACACGAAAAAAAATCATTTCTCTTCATTGTTAACGTGCGAGAAGAAGGAAATGGCTTATGACGGGATGAGTTTCCACCGACTCACCTACATGGATTGGAAAGATAAGATAAACACCGATTTTAAATGGCAGTTCAAAGGGTCGGAAGACGGGGGTAAACTTCTGACGTGGAACTTCGCAAAAGGGTATTATATGCTGATTTATTATCGGGTTTAAAACAAAGTGTGTGCAACAAAAATAATACTATTTATTCAATCTTCTGTATAATTCTGTGTGGGTATCCAAATGTTTTTAACACGTTAATCTCGACATATCTACCCGATGCAACATATATATCAACTTGGTTATTTATCTGCGGTGCGTCCGTGTCATCAATTATCATGGTTCCACCAATCTTCAACAATATGTCCGCGTTCTTCATATCGTTGGACGCACAGTATTCTGAATGACCACCATCTACATGAACCAAATCGTATGCTTTTTTCATATCTGGTCTAGCATTTATCCATTCAGGCATTGTTATTGTGGAATCACCTTCCACGTATTCAAACTGCACATGCAAAAATGCTTGTCGAATGTAATTGAGACATGGCGCCGTATAACGGTGGTGTCCAATGTCAAAAACAGTGAAATGCACTGGGTCTCGATTTCTCCCCAACAACAATAACATGGATGAGTGGCCTGCGTTGAAACCGATTTCGCAAATGCGGGTTGCCGGTTTCCCACACCAAAAAAGGTTCAGCTGTTTTGTGTAAAGTTCGGGAAATTCTCTGAGAGAATTGTGGTGGTAAAAACAGTTTCCTTCGAAAACGTCCGAACCGGTTTCCTGAGTTATGATGCTTTTCAAATCTTCCAGATATACCAACATTTCTGGATATTTGGTTGCATATTCTTGTGCCAATTCCATTTTGTAAAATAGATTGATTTATTTGTTTATCTGTTTTTTTTTATAATACATATATTATAATGCCAACGGTCACCGAAATATACAACGCAAATGTTGCTCTCCTTCAAGCTCAATTGAATGCCGCAATACGCAAAATCAATTTGATGCGAATCAGCAATATAATGAAAAAAAATTTAATCAATGCAGCAATCAATGCATCCAATGCAAATTTGAAAAAATTGACTGACAAGTATAAACAAGAATTGCCAAAAAAACAAACCGCCTTTTTGGTCGGAATCAATTATACTGGAACTGTGAACGAATTGTATGGATGCATCAATGACACAAAAAACGTGGAAGAACTCCTCAAAAATAAATATAATTTTACCAATGTCGCGTTATTAAATGACGAAACTGCCACCAAACAAAACATTTTGAAAGGTTTGCAAACACTGCTCTCAAATACTGAATCTGGAGACACCGCGTTTTTTATGTTTAGCGGACATGGAACATGCACTGCGGATTTAAATAAGGATGAGACAGATGGCCAAGACGAACTTATTGTGCCAATTGATGCATTTTCAATGAATACCTGCATCTTGGACGACGAACTAAACAAATTGATACGCAATACATTAAAACCTGGAGCAAAATTGGTGGCGCTTTTCGACTGTTGTTTTAGTGGAACTATGCTGGACTTGCGTTATACATATGGATACCCAGACAATACAAACGAATCGGAGACTGCAGGTGATGTGTACATGATAAGTGGTTGCACTGACCAACAATTGAGTGCGGATACTGTGGCGCCGGTCAATGGACGAACGATGGCGTCGGGTGCGATGACGTATGCATTCTTGTCAATGATTAAAGAAACCGCTTTAATGGGTGATTTAGTGACAAAAATGCAAAACTTTTTGAAAGACAATGGGTATCCGCAAAGACCCTTGTTGTCATCTGGGAAAAAAGTGGATTATGGAAAAACAAATTTTTTATAAGTTAAGGGAAACCTACGGTTATTCAGAGAAGCAAAGCTTCTCTTACGCCCTATGACCCCTTCCCTTAATGTGAGTCTCATCGAAGTGATGTATAAAGGAAGGTTCAAAAAGTAACCTAGCTTCGCTATATATAAAATATCGCTTATCAATTTGGATAAGCGATATTTTTATTCAAAATAAAACAAAAAAAAGGAGGGTTAAGTGAAGCAAAAAAAGGGGAACGTCCCTTTAAATAAAGGGAAGGTTCAAAAGGAAACCGTAGGTTTCCTTTACCATTTGCCTGTGGTCTTTTTCACCATAATATTATTCCCCTTCGCCTTTTTCTTTGCATTTGGGTCATATTCATCTCCATCATCGTCTGCCAAATTCTTCGATAATTCCCAGAACTCTTTGGACCCCAATTTGAAATCGGGGCGGTCCGCCGCTTTATACCAGAATACTTGGTCATTAATCTTGTTGGATTTGGCGTTGTTGGATATCACCATGCACTCATAATTCTCAGTGGTCTGGTCCATAATGGTGCAGAATGATTCCAGCGTGGGAAACATAGACGCATAGTTCTCCCAAATCTTCTTTCTATTGGATAAATAATTCTCTCGCAAAATAAAAACGTAATCAATATTGGTGCGGAGATTGGGCGGGATACCCAATGGGTATTGCATCGTGATGATCAACATCACCTTCCAATGTCTTCCGTTCATGAACAAGGACCTCATCAACTTATCTTTGGTCCACGTGTTGTCGTAGAGACAATCATCCATAATAACAAAGGTGCGCGGGTCAATAGAACACTTTTTGTATGTTTCCATCTCGGTCTGGCACTGTTTCATAACTGCTTTTTGTCGTCTCAAAACGTTCTCTATCAAAATGGTGTTGTATTCTTCGTGGATAAAAAGTTTAGGAACCAGTTTTCCGTAAAAACCGTTACCAGCTTCTGTGCCGGAAATGACGGTGCCAATAGGAATATCCTGGTGATGATACAGTAAATCTTTGACCAAAAAGGTTTTGCCGGTGTCACGACGTCCAATCAACACGATAACTGGGCCCTTATTTTCTTTCGGGTCAAATGTGATTGCACGCATATCAAATTTTCTTAATTCAAGTGTCATTTTAAAAAATAAATAATATATGTAAAATAAAGATAAAAAATGATGGTTTGAAACGATTGACTCAATAAATAATGGTTTGATTAGTTCAATACACCTAAATTTATCTTTTAGCGTAAAATATAAATGAAGTCCAAATTTAGTATTTTTTATAAAAAAGCCAAAAAAAATAATTTAGAAATGCTAGATATTAGCGAAATCCAAAATTATAACCCCGTGTATAGCCGTTTTTTCGAAATGGATGAAACCAATTACAACCGGATTGCACTAAACCACAAATACCATATCCATGATTTGAAAACGGTAACCGACAATGAAGATAAACTGGTGGAAAAAGACATCTTTGTCAAATTCTCTCCACTTTTGGACCCCCTCAACTATTTGCGTGGCAAATATGATTTAGAAAAATCCGTTTTCAAAACACTTCCTAAACTTGGGTCAACTGTTGAAACATGTTTGTCCAAAGTGCTGGATGTGAACAATTCATCTTATGTTGACGGTTTTTTCGCTTACCTAACATCCATGATGAAAGATACACATGGCTGGATACATGGTGTTGAATATTACGGGTCAGCTCTTGCAGTGCAGCAAAATTTCAAATACAATATTGCGGATGATGTGGATTTTTTAACAAATAACACTTTTTTTATGAACAATATCAATAAACATTTCACATTGGATGAAGACGCTTCCATTATTTTGCGCGAATATTCAGGAGAAGGTTCCCGAACCAATAAGAAGAAGCTGAGTATCAAAGATTTGGAAATTGATTTGGAGGTAGAAGAGATAATTGCATCTGCTGTTGAAGATTTATCTGCTATTGACGATTTATCAACCGTCAATGAATCCACTGTCAATGATTCTTCATCTGCTGTTATCGAATACGTTTCCGAGTCTAAACCAGAGATAAATGATAGTGATAGTGATAGTGATAGTGACAGCAGCAGTGACTCCGAATCTGCAACAACTGAAGAAGAAGAAGATGAAGACGACTGGGAAACCGAGTCTGAATCTGAATCCAAGTCTGAATCTGAATCTGATGAATCAATTTTTGAAGAAGAAGAAACTATGTTTAGCTATTTGAAAGAATTCCCGGTCCAGCTCATTTTCCAGGAAAAATGCAAAGGCACTTTGGATGAGTTAATCATGCAGAGAAAACTGAAAGATGATACTTTTATAGAAGCACTTTTGCAAGTTGTTTTGATTTTAGCCACTTATCAAAAAGTGTTTGATTTTACTCACAATGATTTGCACACCAATAATATCATGTATGTAGAGACCGAAGAGGAATTTCTCTATTATAAGATTGACGGGGTTTGTTATAAAGTCCCTACCAATGGTCGCATTTTCAAGTTAATTGATTTTGGAAGAGCGATTTACCGGTTTAGTGGCAAAACATTTTGCAGCGACAGTTTTGCACCAAGTGGTGATGCGGCGACCCAGTATAATTGCGAGCCTTACTTCAACGAGAATAAACCGCGCATTGACCCAAATCCCAGTTTTGATTTGTGCCGTCTTGGATGTTCTCTCTATGACTATGTTTGCAGAGATGACGAGGTTAAAACCCCTTTGCAAAAGCTGGTGGATTCCTGGTGTAACGATGACCATGGCAAAAGTGTCCTTTACAAACCCAGCGGACAAGAGAGATACCCCGATTTCAAATTGTATAAAATGATTGCGCGAACCGTGAACAATCTGGTTCCCAGTGAGCAGTTGAAGCAGGGTATTTTTAAGAAATATGTGAACCCCGACGGTTTAAGCGAAACAAGTTTGAATATCATAGATATTGACGCATTGCCAAAATACGCGTAAAATGAATTACAATCATTTTAGGTTAAAAACATTCCATTAGTAATTAATACTTAGTAATGGAAAAAATCATATATATCAACATGGATGCCCGCGCCGACCGGAGGTCGGCTTTATTGAAAGAATTTGACCGCGTCGGTTTCCCCAATGATAAAATTATCCGGTTTCCAGCATCTTCTTACAATGGTTGTCCCAATTCAGGTTGTTTACTCAGCCACGCAAATGTATTGGAAATGGCCTACGACATGGATTTGCAAAATGTTTTGATATTGGAAGACGACTTTGTATTCATCGATGATATACAAAAAATTCATGCGGATATTAAAGCATTCTTTGAATTAAATATTTCATGGGATGTCGTAATGCTAACCACTTGTGCAGCAGTTGTTTCTGAACCGACAAACCATTTGATTTCACGAATCTCGTCGTCGGGCAATGGCGCAGGATATTTAGTGAATCGGTCAATGATGTTGGAACTCAGCACCCTTTTCAAATCTAATGTAGAGAACTTGTATTCAACCAAACAACACTGGGTTTACCAGAATGATATTTTGTGGAAAACTATTATGCCGTCGTCGCAGTGGTATATGTTCAATCATTATTTAGGGTATCAGAAGGAAGGATATAGCGATTTGTCGCAGGACCAGAAGATTGCAATTGTTCCGCAAATTTTAGGGGAACGTAGTTCCCCTATGACCCCTCCTTTGGATGATAAATCTTCACAACATGATGATAAATCTTCACAGGATGATGATAAATCTTCACAACAGGATGAAAATTCACAGACTGTAAACAATTCATATTGTGCAGACTCCATTGTAAACAGTGTTATTGGTGCTTTTATAGGTCGTTCTAACGTCGGACTGCAAAAATATGGAACAACATTGGACCGCGACGATTTATCTATTCTGGAATGGATTCAGCACGCCCAGGAAGAACATATGGATGCAATTCTTTATTTGGAAAAGTTGAAAACCAAATTAAGGGAACCTACGGTTCCCCTATGACCCCTCCCTTAAAAAGAAACCTACTTCCCTACAAAACAATTGTAAAAAACATAAAAAAATAACACGTAAAATATATAATGCATCGTATATATTTTCCAAGTTTAATGGGTCAAAAGAAACCCGGTCTCGACCTCACCTGCAAATATTTATACAAATTATTTGGTAATCGTGGCACCCTTATAAAAACCAGAAATAGCAATGTAGAACCAAGAACCAAACTGCTTTCTGAAAATCTGCACAAATTGTTTACCGCAAATGTACAATGCAAAAAACCAACCATCAATATTGGCGGTGACCACTCCATGGCCATTGCAACCATTGGTGCATCATTGGAAAAACACGGTTCTGCGCTCAAGGTCATCTGGTTTGACGCCCATGGCGACATCAATACCCGCAAAACATCACCCAGTGGAAATTACCATGGAATGCCTCTCTCGTTTCTCACTGGTTTAGACAGTGATTATGACCTGTTTCCATTTTTGTATACTGTTCCCGAACTCAAATTTGAAAACATTCTTTATTTAGGCATCCGCGATTTGGACAATGGAGAGAAACTAGTTTTGAAAGAGAAGAAAATCAAGTTTATTCGGTGTAAAGAAATCAATGAGAACCCTTCACAAACCTACGCAAAAATCAAAGAATTTGTAGGAAAAGACCCAGTCCATTTTTCGTTTGACGTTGATGGACTAGATCCAGAAGAAATGTCAAGCACTGGCACCACTGCACCAAACGGTGTTCATACAAAAGCCATAAAACCCATTGTTGATAAAATTATGAAAAATTTGAATGTGGTGAATATGGACATTACGGAATTCAATTTGGAATTGGGGGACCAAGAGAAATCAATAAAAAATTTTAGAAAATTATTTGATAAATATTTGGATTAGTGAGACGACAATTTTACAACTTCTGAATATTTCCTAGGTTCCAATGAACAACCATCGAAAATTTCATAGTAGGTGTCGAGATTTTGTTTCCAGTCATTCGTTTCTAAAATACTGTGTTCTATTTCTTCTATTTCTTCTTTTGAATATAAATCTTTATTATGAATTTCTGTGTATGACATTAACACTTCACCCAAATCCTTTATGGAAATGTTATAGACATTGCTATTAATGTAGTCATCATCCACAATGTTTTCTTTGTCATCATAATTGAGTTGAGCAATAAATGTGCTCGACTTGTATTTGACAATATGTGAAATGGTTGCTAGTTTTCCAGTGGAAATTGTTTTTGACAAGATTTTGGTTTCAAAAGTTACAGCAGAATTGTTACTTTTGAGTTTGTATGTAAATTCCTTTTGCGAAGAAAGGGATTTATTGCATTGGTCAATTGTATATCCAGCACTTATCAGTTTGTCCTTACAGATGGAGTAGTTATTGCATATTTTGCACGATTCACCTCTAAAACAACAGTAATTAAAATCTTCGCTCAGGTCGGCACAATGCTTTTTGCAATAAGTATGAGAGCGTATGTGAATGCTCATGTTGCATTTTTTTCCACAAAAGTGGCATTTGGTGCAGTAATTAATTGCTTCGTTTATTGATGATAAATCATAAAATTCGGCATATTGCCTCAATTCGGTGATTTGCGATTCGGTGTATTTGGCGGTCATTTTATATTTTTTTTATTATATGTGTTGCACATAATAAAAATTTCAATTTTGTAAGATTTTTTTTCAATCATCAAAACAATTTATATCCGTATCATCAAAACAATTTATAGTAAGGGAGGGGGTCGTAGGGGCGTAAGAGAAGCAAAGCTTCTCTGAATACCGTAGGTCAACAAGTTTACGCCCTACTTAGAACTCGCACACAAGGTCAAACACGTTTTCAGCAACCTCCTTGTTTGCCATCGCATACTCGGATACTGTGCGTTCAAAGAAATTGGACTTGCTCTCCAAACTAATGAGTTCCATAAAATCAAAAGGGTTCGAACTACCATAAATCTTATCAATTCCCACTTGCAAACAAAGACGGTCCCCCACAAACTCAATATACTGGGTCATCAATTTGGCATTCATCCCGATTAACCGGCACGGCAACGATTCCGTAATAAATTCCTTTTCAATTTCCACCGCTTCTCTCACGATTTCCGCAATCTTAGATTTATCTAATTTCTTGTGGAGCTTTGAATAAATAAGAACTGCAAATTCAGAATGTAGTGCCTCATCTCTACTAATAAACTCATTGGAAAGAGTTAAACCAGGCATGATTCCACGTTTCTTAATCCAGTAAATGGCAGCAAAACTACTGCTGAAGAAAATGCCTTCCACACAGGCAAACGCAACAAGTCGCGTGGGAAAGGTATCATTGCTCGCTTCGTATCCAATCCACCGCCTAGCCCAGTCCGATTTTTTCTTGATAGAAGAACACATCTCAATCGCATTGAACAACTTGTGTTTTTGCGCCTTGTCTTTAATGTAGGTTTCAATAAGTACACTGTACATTTCGGAATGGATGTTTTCCATTGCAATCTGGAACCCGTAGAAAGCTCGGGCTTCAGAGAGCTGGACATCGGCCATAAATCGGGTTGCCAAATTCTCCATAACAATTCCATCACTGGCTGCAAAAAATGCTAGAACCATTGATATAAAATATTGTTCGTCTTCAGTAAGCTTTGCCCAATCACCTAAATCCTTGGACAAATCAATTTCCTCAACGCGCCAAAAACAATCTACCTGCTTCTTGTACATCTTCCAGATGTCCTCGTCTTGAATTGGGAACATCACGTAACGAGAAGTGTCTTCTTTCAAAAGGGGGTCTGTCATTTCCTAAATAATATACAATGGTAGATTTTATATTATTTGGACAAACCATTAAGATTTGTATAACAGAGATAAATATATGTAAAAACCAATATAAATAATTACACCGACCTAGACTATGGACTCGCGGCTATTCCAAGATGAGCCATTGTATTGTGAAAACAAACACAAGCCGTATTTTCGTGGTAAAATACATTTATATTCACTCATATTATTTCCCATTGCATTTTGGTTCTTATACAATGGAATTGAGAATCCATATCCTTTTTTCATTGCCTTTATAAGTTTATTTGCAAATTTTCTATGTTTTGGAATTAGCGCAATATATCACATATTTGTCTGGCCAAGTGAAGTTGAAATCATATTACAAAAAATGGACCATGCTTCGATTTCAGTGTGGTGTTTTGGTATGATGTTTCCAATAGCATTTTTGCTATTTCCACAGCAGTATGGAATCAATTTTATTTGTTTATCTGCGTCCGCATGTGTCTGTAATTTGTATTCAATCTATATTTCCAAACCAATGCTAATCTTATCATCTGCTGTTCCAGCTATATTACTTCTTTATTCAGACACTTGTTTTCTTCATATGACGTCGGAAGAATGGATATATATGTGGTGTGTGTATGCCTTTCAGATTGCAGGCACTGTGTTTTTCTCTTTGAAACCAACGCCAGCTTTTTTGGACCCCGATGTATTTGGTTATCATGAGATTTTTCACTGTCTATCCATATTTGCAGCGATATTTGTTTATCTGTTAAATTATAGCATTGCATCGCGTTATGATGTTGGAAACCAATATGAGTTTAGAATAAAAAAATCATGTGAGACTATATTTTAACAATGATTCGAACCAAAGTGGATACATCCGACATTGATGCAAAGTCATTTCACAAAATGCTTTTTATTTTCAATTGTGTAGAGAAAGGGTGGAATGTGAAGAAACGCGACGGCAAATATATTTTTCAAAAATCCCACGACGGAAAGAGAGAAATTTTTATGGAAGACTATTTAGAGAAATTCATTGCAGAGAATTCATCACTTTAAAAGAAACCTACGGTTCAGCTTCGCTTCCGCCTTTTTTTGCTTTGCTTATACTTTCCCTTTAAAAGAAACCTACGGTTTCTCTTTGACACTTCCCTTTAAAGTATGGGTTCATGATTCAATCTTTCCAATTCTTTAGAACATTTTGTTTTACCCATTTATCAAACAGTTTTTTGTTGAATGCGCGTATAAATTGTAAATAAAAATAGAATTGTAATGTTATATGAGTTATACAGAATTTCATGGTGAATTATTACACAATATACATGTTGATAAAGTATTAAGAAGTTATTTCCCAGATTATGGTTATAAAGGAGTTATGATAGATGTTGGTGCATTTGAACCCATAAGAATTTCAAATAGTTATCATTTTGAAAAAAATGAATGGGATGTATATTGTTTTGAAGCAAATACAAATGGAATTCCGTTATTACAACAATATAGAAAAAATGTATTTAATTATGCAATTTATGATGAAAATAAAGAATCGGTAGAATTTAATGTTGTAGAAACAAATGGTTGGACTGCAGGATTTTCAGCAATTGAACTAAGTAATGAAATTGCGGATATATTTAAGTGTGATGATAAAAAAATTACAAAAATAAAAGTACAACAAAAAACATTATCTTCAATATTGGAAACCGAATTAAGTCATATCACGAATATTGATATTTTAAAAATAGATATTGAAGGTGGAGAATTAAAATGTTTATACGGTTTAAACTTAAACAAATATAAACCCAAAGTTATTTTATTAGAAAACATAACCAATAATACAAAAATAAATGATTATTTGTATAAATTTGGATATATATTGGATAAACATATTTCATATAATCAATTTTTTGTATTACAATAAACGTTTTCTTATATTTATTCATTCATAATTTTCTCAAACTGTTTTCCAATCTCCTTTTCTAAATCCGGCAATCTGGTATATAACATCGGATTCTTACCATTCTCATATTTATTGGGGTTAAACTTAATAACTATGTTTTTTTCATTATTTGAATCATCATTATTTGGATCATCATCATTTTCTTCTCCAAAAATAATTTTTAGAACGATTCCATTAATTTGGATCCAACTAGTGTTAGGTCCGTGCACAAATCCGTCAAACTTGGAATCAATAAACTTTTGAATAACAGTGTCCTTCGATTTATAGACAGTCTGCAGAGAAAGCGGGTCCAATGGATATAATTTAATGTAACAATGTTTGCAATACCCTTTGAACCTTGGCAACAATTTATTTTTAGAACAACTTGCACAAACTTTCTCTCCAGAACTGGTTGGTAAAACTGGTTCCAACATCCTTGTATTCTTAGAATCATCTTCTCTGTGCGCCGAACAAAACAAGGGTTTTCCAAAACAAAATCCGTAAACTGCCGGATTTCTGCAAGTGTCTTTTTTGCAAATTGTTGGCATCTTTAAAATTAAATTACATATTTTTTGTTCCCTAAATGTTGCATCAGGGGTGAAACATGGATTCTCTTTCACTACAATTGCACAATGCATTTTGTAAATCCTACATCTATATTAATGTAAGTGAATGAATAAAATAAATTCATAGGTTTCCTTTAAATGGAGAGAAAATAGGCTAAAAATGGTTTATACGCTCAGATTTAGGAGAAATTATATTTTTAGATTATATAAAAAAATGGGAGGAGCACTTATGCAATTAGTCGCCTACGGCGCCCAAGACGTTTTCCTTACAGGAAACCCCGAGATTACTTTCTGGAAGGTGTCTTACAGACGCCACACCAACTTTGCGATGGAGTCCATCGAGCAGACTTTCAACGGCCAGGCTGATTTCGGTCGCCGTGTTAGTTGCACCATCTCCAGAAATGGAGATCTTGCCTACCGCACCTATGTCCAGGTTACTCTCCCTGAGATTAACCAGACCATGGCTGCCACTAACTCCAATGTGTATGCCCGTTGGTTGGATTACCCCGGTGAGCAGCTCATTGCCCAGGTTGAGGTCGAGATTGGAGGCCAGAGAATTGACCGCCAATATGGTGACTGGATGCACATCTGGAATCAGCTTACCCTCTCTTCTGAGCAGCAGGCTGGTTACTACAAGATGATTGGCCACACCACTCAGCTCACCTACATGACTGACCCCGCCTTCGCTGACATCAACGGACCCTGCGCTTCCACTGGAGGCCCGGGTCAGGTTTGCGCCCCCAGAAAGGCTCTCCCTGAGACCACCTTGTACATTCCCCTCCTCTTCTGGTTCTGCCGAAACCCTGGTTTGGCTCTACCCCTTGTTGCCTTGAAATCTGTAGGGCAGAAAAGCATCCGACCCAAAGTATACGAGAACTACTTTGGAGAATATTCGTTCGAGGCTCGTAATGGCTTATTCAGCCATCCTCAGATGCTAGTCGCATGTGCTTAAGAGAACTACGTTCCCCTAAAACCCCTCCTCCCATAAAAAGGGTTATTAGGAAACGTTTAGTTTATTATGCAATGCGGCAACAATTTCAAATTGCGGGAAACTCTTAAAGACGATGGCTACCAAGCATTAGACGAAAGTTTAATGTGGCTGAGAAAGAAACTCAGGTATGGTAAAAATGCCACGTATGATAAGGAAAATCAAAAATCCTTAGAAATAGACAATCCGCAGCCAAGCATCTACGTTCATAATGATGAGAATATGATGAAGGTTCAACGACTAAACGGAATTGGGTCTGAGGAGTTTAATCAACTCCAATGAAGGCTTAAGATATAGTCTACTCCCCGGCAATGTTTCTGTATGTAACACGTTAATCAATACAGAAATGCCGATAAATACACCGAAAGGTGGGGTATATGTGATGTACAGTATCACGAGGTCAAGATTAACATCGATTTCAGACCCATTGGCGAGTGCTTGTGGGCTGTCAAGGACATTGTTGGAAACACCACCGGTGCCTCTTTGGCCGTCACCACTGCCTACCAGCAGTCCCTTGTTGCCGCCTCTATCTACGTTGATTTCATCTTCTTGGATACTGATGAGCGCAGAAAGATGGCCCAGAACCCCCACGAGTACCTCATTGAGCAGCTCCAGTACACTGGTGATGAGTCCGTTGGTTCTTCCAGTAATAAGATCAAGATTAACTTCAACCACCCCTGCAAGGAGCTCATCTGGGTCGTCCAGCCCGATTCCAACGTTGATTACTGCGCCTCCCTCGAGGGCAACTCAACCTTGTTCAAGGTCCTTGGTGCCCAGCCTTTCAACTACACCGATGCCATTGATGCTCTCCCTCCCTCGATCCACGTCTTCGGAGGCCCCGCTGAGACCTCTGGTACCAACGCCTTCATTAGTGGAGGTGTCTTCCAGATGGCCGGTGCCACTGATGCCGTCTCTGGCGGTGCAATGAACGCCAACCAGGACTGGCACGCTGCTGCCGGTGTTTTCAACCAGGACGGCTCTGCCCCCACAGGCTCTGCCTTGTCCGATGCCGGCACATTCGTGCTTGCTGAGACTGCCCTCCACCTCCACTGCTGGGGTGAGAACCCGGTCGTCACTGCCAAGTTGCAGCTCAACGGTCAGGACCGAATCTCCGAGAGAGAGGGTTCTTACTTCGACGTTGTTCAGCCCTTCCAGCACCACACTAGAGCCCCTGATACCGGCATCAACGTGTACTCATTCGCACTTAGGCCTGAGGAGCACCAACCCAGCGGATCTTGCAACTTCTCCAGAATTGATAACGCCACACTCCAGTTGGTGCTCTCATCCGGAACTGTTGCTGGAACCTCGACTGCTAAGGTCAGAGTGTATGCTTACTCTTACAATGTTTTAAGGGTGATGGCCGGTATGTGCGGCGTGGCTTACAGCTCCTAAGTCCGTATGAACATTGTGTTCATATAATGGAAGGTGTGAAAAAATCGTAAAAAAATTTGCATATCCTTTAAAAATTTAATAAAAAATCAAAATAAAAAGTTTTTTATTAAATATTTTCTTAGAAACCCTCATCATCAATTGAGCCGTGCCTCTTTCTTTAATTGTGATATTGCTTTACGTTCGTCAGAATTAAGTTTGTTTTTATTATGATTTAATATATTTACAACACAAATGCTCGGTGGTTTCATTTCTTTTTTTGAACAATTTTCGTGTATGTTTTTAAGTTTATCCATAAATACCGAATAATCCATTTCTTTTTTCATAATATTGCACTCACCACAACATGCATTTGAATTATGAAATGTATATCCTTGTTCATTATCAAATCTATCAACTCCATTTGTATGATTTTCATTTGTTTTTTTTCCACAAATATAACAATCTTCCTGAATTAATTTATAATATTGTTCTTCGGATAATTCAAAAGAATAACCGCGCCGTTCTGCATTATATTTATAAACAGACATTGTTGCACCCCTATGATTTGCAAATGCGTGTGGATATTTTTTTCCATCTTTCAACATACTATTATGTGTTAGAATATGTTCAACCCGCTGAATAAATGTAATATTATCAACTGCACCCTTCATCATATTACAATCCGTGCAACAACTTACGCAATTATCAATTTCATACCCTTTGGTACTATCCATACGGTCAATTCCATTAAAACCTTTTTCTTGTATAATTCCGCAGTAATAACACGGCTCTTTTATTATAGTTTCAAATTGTTCTTTTGTTAAATCAATACTTCCTGGATAATCACGATTTCGGCAATTTAAATTTTTAAATGCAACTTTTTCAGGATTTGCTTTTACCCACTCATTTTTAACAGCCTTTCTTTCCGGTTTTTGCGATGCAATTCGTTGAATTTCATTCACGTGTTCTTTGTCTCTCTTTTCATTTTGTTTTTTAAATTCTTCTCTACACTGCAAACAAGTTTTTGTTTCTGAATACTCATTCACCGGCTTGAATTTACAACAAACTGTACATTGTTTCTTTCCATCAACAATTTCATCCGATACGGCAGCCCGTTTTGCATTATCTCTTTCTCTCTCCTTCTCCAAACAATCTTGACAACTTTTGAACACATAATCTGACCCAAGTTTTGCACGGCACCCCTTCAAATACTTTGCACACGGTTTCATTCCTTCAGCCAAACATTCATCTACGAACAAACATAGCTGGTGCTTTCCACAATAATCATTTTCGTCGGATTTCTTGAAGGTGCAACCATCAGATTTGCACAAAACAACTTCGGTTTTTGCTTTTGCGCGGTTTTCCGCACCTCTTTCTCCACACGACAAACATTGAATTTTGCCTGAAGGCAAATCCTTCCATTTGTTGCACCCTTTGCAAAATTTTAATTGTTGGAGTTGTGCATCTGTATATTCACACAAGTAATTGTGATAATTGCAAAATGGATTGCCATAATTACGGCACAAATCACCATTGCGGTCTTTTCCTTTGCATTTGATATCAACTGGAATTTCAATAACTTTCTTATCTATGCGGTTAAACCTCTCGTCTTTGTTAATAAACCTCTCCCAAATACTTTTATGTTCTTCCGACAATTCGCCTTTTGAAAAACTCATATTTTGCCGGGTTATCCACCGCGACAATCTGCACTCTTCTTCGGTGCTACCGTCCTGTTTGGGTGTCTTATTATTTTTGCGAACATATTCAACAACTTTATCAAACGTATCTTTCCAGGATTCCTCATATGTTCTGTAAAGATGGATATACTTATTTATAAATGCGGTCCATTTCTCATATCGGTCCGAGTCAGGTTGGACGCGCTTGACTTGGTCATAACTCCATCGCAATAGTGCAACTTCTTCGGCACATCCAGTTTCACTTGGCTTGCGGCCATGCAAATCAATAAACTCACCAAGCATTTGCAATTTCTTATCCCAAATTTCATCTTTGGTCAAAAGCTGGTCTTCATTTTTATTCATAAAGTCGGTCCACACTTTTAACCGTTCTTTGCTAACCCACATACCGGCAGTCCCGCTTCCTGCTCGGTAAAATTTGAGCTGGTCGCTGAGCCACGAACCAATCTCAGGCTCTTTCTTGGAAGGCTTTTTTCCATCATTGTTGGCCATATACTGGATGACCTTCTCTAACTTGCTGAACCACGAATCGTTGTTTGACATTCTTGGAATTTATGTTTTTCATAGAAATACATAAACAGATTTCAATTTTAAGGGAACCGTAGATTCCGCTTCGCTTACCCCTTATAATCCCTCCCTTCTGAAAATCTCCTTTTATTTTTTGTTTGAAATTATGCAATTATAATTTCAAATGAAGGAGGGGTCAAAGGGGAACTACGTTCCCCTTAAAATTCCGGATTGTCAGTAAAAACCGCCGCAACCGCCGGCAAATGCGTTTGCTCAGTCATTGCACTAAAGAACCCATTCATCGATTTGTTCATCGAAAATACCGCAAATGTGGAAACACCGGCCGAAACCGCAACAATGGTTGCATCACGAATGAGTTCTTTCAAAGGGCGCATCTCTCTGTCAACATATTTCATCTCAATCATTTTTGCTAAAACGTAGAGAACGGTTGTAATAATAATTATGGCAACAAGGGCTTCCATTCTATATAATCAACGATTTTGAAAAAGTGCGTTTCTGACCGCATAAAGGGAACCAAGGTTCCCTTTAAATCCCTCCTTTTATTAGTAGCCGACTAGTTCCCTTAGTATGGGATTATAAGGGAACGACGAGTTCCCTTAGGGGAAACCTACGTTCCCCTACAGTTCATCGAAATCCAACTTAATAATATCATCCGTGCTGCCACTACTAAATGAATCCGGGTTCAAATCTGTGAATCCAAGGCTCATGCTGTCCACGTCTTCGCCAATTTTCAGCCTGTCCTCATCATCATCATCTTCCGCCTCATCAAGTTTGCGTTGAAAATTGCGCGCCACGCTAATTTCCTCCAATCGTTCAATTGTTTTGGGTGCATCAATTTCTTCTTCTCTACCATCATCGGTTAAAGCCCGGTCAACATTGTCAAACGTTAGACGATTCACAATTGGTTTCTCATCAATATTGCTAATTACTGGCACTACCTCAGGTGGTCGTTCAGGTTCCGGAATAACAACTTCTTCTGCTTCTTTTGCCTCTCCTTTCTCATCAATAATTTCCTCGACAATTTCCTCTTCTTGTTCAACGGATTCATCCAAATAAGCGCGCACAATCGCTTCCGTGGGAATACTTTCACGAATCGTTTTCAGAATACACTCCTCCACAATAATTTCAAATTCACGACCATGTTTTTGCTGGACAAGCGGCGAAGCATTTTTGTCAAACAGATATGCATTCTTATAAATCTTTCGTGCCACATTGATATAAGCCTTGTGCAAGAAATCATTGAGTTTTGGAATAGAAATGTCGATTTTCTTCTGCCGTGTCCCCACACGAACACACGTGAGCACTTTGAGCTGAATGACATGCACACAAGTAATCAGGTCCTCCAAATAATTGCATCCCGATTTCTCTACGATTCGTTTTTTCTCTTCATCAATAATGGTTGCATTCCATTTGGGAACTCGGCAAATAAAATTCTGAAACGTCATCAAATATTTCTCCACTTCTCCATTGTCCACGCTCACTTTCCACGACTCATTAAATATGGAACGAATGCCTTCCATGATTCTAGGTGTCAAAATAGTGACTAGTCTACTGCACCACTCGTTGCGCGCTTCATTTAAATTAGATAACACAAAATCGTCCATTTATAAAAACGAAACATTTTTCAAATTGCAATCTGAACGTAAAAACATATAATCGAACAAATACATCATCAGCATTTTCTCTGAACGAAATTCGCCCTTTACCTTTTCAAAACAAAATCGAACACGAACCATTTTGTCGGCGTCAACCAACCCTTCTTCTAAATACTCCAAAATGTCTAAACAGGATATCCCATCTTCATACAACTGGTTTGCAAGACTTAGAAACCATTTATAACTATGGTTTTCTTGCTGCAATACTGGTTCTAAAATCTGGGTAAAATGTTGTTGTTTCAAATCTTTCAATCCATACGTCTTTTCCCTATTAACTTTGTGCAAACTATTGTACACTGGGTTGTCGGGATTCGCCGTTTTATCGGGAATATATATTTCGCAAAACCGCGACAAAATGGGTTTCAGCAATTTGTGTTTGTTCTCTACGACAATGAAAAAACGAGTGTTGTGACTAAAGAGTTCAATGCAACGGCGCAATGCGGATTGGGCGTCAATTGTGAGCTCGTCCGCATTATACAAAACAATACTTTTGAACAAGGTTGCATCATTGCATTGCATATTGGCTTTTGCAAAATGTTTGAGTTCGTCGCGGATAAATTTGATGCCCTTCCCATGAGCGCAATTCACAAACATGACGTTATTTTTAATGCGTACTCGGTCGCCACCGTAGATGCGATTGATAAAATCGCCAACAATGGTTCGTTTGCCGCAACCAGATGACCCGTGAAAAACAATGTTGGGTATTTTGCGGATTTGGATAAAATAATTGAGTTTGGCGGTTACAAAATTATTTTCGTGGAAAACGGTTGCCATTAATTTATTTTTAATCAAGGTTTGTTTTTATTTGGTTTGTTCTCTAATGTTTTTAGGTGGAACCACAGTTCTATTGATGTGTTCCCTTAATAGTATGGGATCATAAGGGAACGACGAGTTCCCTTAACCTAACTTCACAATGTTCATCTGTTTTGTGAAAACGTATCTCTCATGATACATTGTCCGGCGTCGCAAATTGCACAACAAACAAGCAATTTCCACATTGTCAGTATTATGACCCATTGAATTGTCAATTCGTTCTAAAGTCCATTGTTTGTTTTCTCTCACGAAGTTGTAAAAAAGATACACAGATTCTCTGCAGTAAAAACATTTCATTTCTTTTTCGTGCAACAATCCGATAACAAAATTTAGGTCAACAAATTTATCATCATCGTATTTCTGTTTCTGAATGTCCTGCATTTTGTAACTGGACACCTTGTTCTGGATTTGGCGTCGCATTTCTCTGCAGACGTCTTTTGGAAATTCAGTTAATCCGTCTTTTACTGCAGTCAAACACTCCCATTGTTTATCCAATTCCAAAAAAATATCGTCAAACTGCCACTTATCAACTTCCTTGCGAATTGATTTCACTTTTGGCTCAATAATTTTTTTCTTCTTCTCTTCTTTTTTTCGCAAATCAATCGACAAAAACTTGATTTCTTCCATTATACTATTTGCTACTGTAATTTTATCTCATTGTAAAACGATATAAACATTTTTCAATAATAATATAAAAGAACGACTACTATATTATGTTTCCCCAACAACAACAAGCACCTGCCGAAAAAAAAGACGATGACAACAAATTAATGTATAAATACAAGAACATTTTGACCACAAAACCCGAAGATAGCAATAAAAATTCCATGAACACGATTGATGAAATGTTGGAAACCGAAAAGAAAAACATGAATTCCGAGCCTTGGAATAAACTGGATAAACGCCTAAAAATTCAGAAACTCCATGCTTATGCAGAGAAATATGGAAAGGAAAATTCATTACCTGCAAAGGAGGTAAAAGCATTGAAAACGTTCTTCAGCTCATGTCTCACAAAAGATAAGTTGGCAAAAGTGAAGGACGTTGATTATGATAAGGAAACCGGCGTCATTTCCAACATTAGTTCACTGGCTTTCAATGTAACTACTCATGCATTCACTCTTCGTAATATTGAAAAAAAAGTCTCTACATTGAAGTCACTTACACCAAAAAAAAACATATCTATAACTGAGGAGGAAGAGTAATTAATTTGTAAATAGTTAAATACAAATTAATATATATATAAGACAAAATGGACGAAGAAGATTTAATTGATTTAGAAATAGAAATTCACGAAACTGTAGAGAAATATTTGGACGAAAATGGAATTCAACAATGTCAGCCGGAGTTTTACAAAACGATGGTGGACAAAATCACCGAGGAATATTTGGAGAATTTAATTTGCATCGGTTTTTTTGAACCTGACGACGATTCGTGCTATGAAAAAATATTCAAAAAATTCAGAAAACAGGTACACATTTTTACAAAAAACTATTTTGCAATTATTGGAATTCCGCGCCGAGCATACCAGAACCCTCGTTCACATATTTACGATATTTTGAACAAGGATTTTGTGAAAACCCAAATAGAGAAACTCAGTGCGTCAACACAAATGGTACAGAGAAGTCTGGAATGGTATCAGTTCCGCCATAATTTGATAACCGCCAGCAACATTTGGAAAGCGGTCGGGTCAGAGGCAAACCAGAATAGTCTTATTCTAGAAAAGTGCAAACCAATGATTACGGAGTCCTACGACACGACAAGCGTAAATACAGATTCCCCAATGCATTGGGGCGTCAAATATGAGCCACTCACCATTATGCTTTACGAGCACAGAATCCGCGGTAAAGTGGGCGAGTTCGGGTGTATCCAGCATTCCACGTATCCATTCATTGGTGCATCCCCCGACGGAATCGTAGTCACTGAAGAATCCAGCGCGTATGGCCGAATGTTGGAAATCAAAAATGTGGTATCGAGAGAAATAACAGGTGTGCCAAAAATGGATTATTGGGTGCAGATGCAGGTGCAGATGGAAGTTTGCAATCTGAATGAATGCGATTTTGTAGAGACCCAGTTCAAGGAGTATGACGAAGTTGACGAAGACCTTTTCTACAAGAACAAACACAAGTATTTGTATAATGGTGTGATTCTCTACTTCATCAAATCCGATTTTGCGGACGGCAAGCCCCACTACGTTTACATGCCACTCACAGTGCGCCTAGATAATGACTCAATTGCACAATGGATAAATAAAACAAAACAAGAGCTGAAAGAGACACACATTTTATTCAAACGTATTTATTGGTATTGTGAGGCATATTCGTGTGTTTTAGTCAAGAGAAATCGCCATTGGTTTGAAATGGCGCTTCCAAAAATTCAGGAATTATGGAACACTGTGGAGAAAGAACGGGTGACTGGATACGAACACCGTAAACCAAAGAAACGCGTGGCCGATAAAAAGTGTTTGATTTCAAGGGTAGTGAGAGAAGAGGTGGAACAAAGCAGTTTGAATGAGGACAATTGCGAATAATTAAGTAGACCCAGTTATTTATAAGTTTTGGAGGACTCGGTTTCAACTTCAGTTAGTTTACAAATATTTACAAACAGACAAGAAGCAATTGACGCGCACACTTTCAAATCAAAATTGGTTAAGCTACCAATGTCCATTTTTACTAATGTTGAAAATTTTAATCCAAACAGATTGCAAAAATCAGCCGAAAATGCATTTCCTATAAATGATAGACCGCGTGGTGATAAAGATATAAAAAGTGTCGAGTACCATCGAAAACAAATACAAATACAAACACCAATTTGGTTAATAAAACAAAATAAAACCTATCTATTATTGGATGGAGTGCATAGAATTGTTGCACATTATATTGAAGGTAAACAATACATATATGCTTATGTAATTGATATATAATAGTTTTTTATTAAGTGTAAATATATAATGAATATTACACAAAATTTAAGTCATTACGGCGATATTTTTGCAATACCTTTCTTTGGACTACTCGTTTACTATTTTTATTAAATAGAGAACAAATCCACAATGGAATATGTATTGTTTGCATTTTCTACAATGGGGTTTATACTTGACATTTTTTACACGTATCTTTTTTACAAGAGAACTTTTGTAAAATCCATTTAGAAATAATAATCCATATATTTGTATTATTATGTCTTCCGAAATGTATGTCACCAAGAGAGACGGCCAGACCGAAATCGTGTCTTTTGACAAGATTTTGCGCAGAATCAAGCGCATTGGTCAGGAGGCCGGTATCAAAATCAACTATACGACTCTCGCGATGAAAGTGATTGACCAGTTATACGACAACATTTCCACCACAAAAATCGACGAATTAACCGCCGACCAGTGCGCATCCATGTCATCCATCCATTACGACTATGCAACTTTGGCGAGCCATATTACAGTTTCGAATCACCATAAGAATACCGAGGCCGACTTTGCAACTGTGATGTCCCAGCTCCATAATTACATGGATAAGCACGGAAAGAATTCGCCTTTGATAACCAAAGAATTGTTGGATACAGTGGAAGCCAATAAAGAGAGAATTGTTGGTGCTTTAAATTTCAAACGCGATTATGTGTTTGACTATTTTGGTTTCAAAACTTTGGAAAAATCGTATCTGATGCGAATTAACGACAAGGTTGTGGAGAGACCCCAACATATGTGGATGCGCGTTTCTCTCGGGATTCATGGTTCAAACATTGATGACGCAATCAAAACTTATGATCTGATGTCGCAGAAGTATTTCACCCATGCTACGCCGACCCTGTTCAATGCGGGAACAACAAGACCACAATTGAGTTCATGTTTTTTAATTTCAATGGAAAATGACAGCATTGATGGAATTTACAATACGTTGAAGGATTGTGCGCTCATCAGTAAGTGGGCGGGCGGAATTGGTCTGCATATCCACAACATTCGGGCAACCAATAGCCAAATCCGCGGAACCAATGGCACCAGCAATGGTATTGTTCCCATGTTGCGCGTGTTCAATAACACTGCCAAGTATGTTGACCAGTGTTTGGACCCCGAGTCCATTGTATATACCAAGCGCGGTCCCGTAAAAATCAAGGATATTGTTATTGGTGACAAAGTTGTAACAGATGACGGCAATTCTTATGCAATTAGAAAGGTTCTGGATTATCCAGAATACAAGGGCGATATGCACGAACTGGATGTTAAGCATACATTGTATTTGCTGAAGCTCACTGATATGCATCCGCTGTGGGTTATCAAAAATGATAAATCTATCCAGACTAATTTTACACCAATTATATCAGACCTGGAGAGAAACCTCATTGTACCCGATTTTGTAGAGGTGAAGAATGTGAAGGAAAATAATTTTGTCGGATTTCCTATTCCAAAGTGGGAACAAGATATTGTGCATTTTACGGAGGAAGATTGTCGCATGTATGGAATAATTGTTGGAGATGGACAGCTCTCGGTATCTAAAAATCTATGTTCCATAAACATAAATGCAGAGAAGAAAGACACCATTGCATTTGTTGACTCTTATTTGCAAAGACTGGGTATAAATCCGGAACATTCGGGAAAAGGCAGAAATGCACGTATCGAATTTTCCAGAAACAATATGTTTAAATTCACATACGAGATGTTTTACGATAATGGAGTAAAGAATGAAGTAAAGAAGATTTTACCAAATATGTTGCACTTGCCAAGAAATAAAATTTTAAGTCTTTTAAAAGGAATCTTGGAAACAGATGCAAATACTTCAGGTAATAAAATCATTCTTGAAATGATTTCGCCCAATGTAATTGAGTCTGTTCGATATATGTTGTTGCGACTCGGTATATTAACGTCTGGGTACAAGAGTACTGAATCAACCATTGTGTTGTCAATTCCCAAAGTAAGGGCAATCTGTGATTTGTTTACAAACAAGGTCATTACTGTTTCCAAAGCTGTCAAGTATTTTGAACACAATGGATACCTATTCAGCATTGTGAAAACGAATAAAAAGATAGAAAACTACGAAGGCCGCGTCATTGATATTGAGGTGGATAATGAGGACCACCACAATTTCCTCACGCATACTGGTTTGGTCAAAAACGGCGGCGGAAAGCGCAACGGCTCTTTTGCCATTTACATCGAGCCATGGCACGCGGATATTGAGAAATTCCTGGAAATGCGCAAGAACCACGGCGACGAAGAACTAAAGGCTCGCGACCTCTTTTACGCGTTGTGGATACCCGACCTCTTCATGAACCGCGTCAAAACTGATGGAACATGGACCCTAATGTGCCCCGATGAATGCCCCGGATTGTCTGACGTCTATGGCGAGGAATTCGATGCACTTTATTGCAAATATGAGACAGCCGGCAAAGGTCGCGTCACAGTAAAAGCGAGAGAACTTTGGTTCAAAGTGCTGGATGCACAAATGGAGACAGGAACGCCCTACCTTTGCTACAAGGATGCCGCTAATCGCAAATCAAACCAGAAAAATATAGGAATTATCAAGAGCTCAAATTTATGTGTTGCTCCCGAAACATTGATTTTAACCGATAAAGGTCACATTCAAATTAGTTTATTGGAAAATCAAAAAGTCAATGTTTGGAATGGTGAAGAATATAGTGAGGTTGAGGTAAAAAAAACAGGAGAAAATCAAAAGTTGTTGGAAGTAAAAGGAAAGCCCAACAATAGAGATGAAATATTGAATATTCAATGCACCAAGTATCATAAATTTTATGTTATTGATGAGGAAAATAATACAAAAATGGTTGAATGCCAAGATTTGCAAATAGGAACAAAACTAATTGGTTGCAAAATGCCGGACTCAGGTTCATATGATTTTATTGAAATCATTTCCATAGAACCTGTAGAGAAACTTTCAGACACCTTTTGTTTCACAGAACCAAAGCGTCATATGGGTGTTTTTAATGGTATTTTAACAGGACAGTGTTCCGAGATCATGGAGGTCTCTACTCCAGACGAGACTGCTGTTTGCAATCTGGCGAGCATTGGTCTTCCAACATTTGTGGAAAATGGCGTATTCAATTATGACAAGTTGCAAGAAGTGGCAAGCGTCATCACGGAGAATTTGAACAAGGTCATTGATGTGAATTACTACCCCACAGAGAAAACTCGCGTCTCCAATTTACGCCATAGACCCATTGGAATCGGCGTCCAAGGGTTGGCAGATGTATTCATGTTATTGAACATCCCCTTTTACAGCGATGAGGCCAAAGAGGTGAATGCGCGGATTTTTGAAACCATTTATTATGGTGCTTTGTCCAAATCCGCGGATCTAGCATCCATCGCAGGACCCTACGAAACATATGCTGGGTCACCTGCATCCCAAGGCCAATTGCAATACGATTTGTGGAACATCGCTCCGTCAAACCATTTGGATTGGTCTGCACTTAAGGCAAAGATTGCATCCACAGGTCTTCGAAATTCCTTGTTGTTGGCACCCATGCCCACTGCATCCACTTCGCAAATCCTCGGATTCAATGAGTGTTTTGAACCATTTACCAGTAATATTTACAGTCGCAGAACAATGGCGGGCGAATTTGTTCTAACAAACAAGTATTTAATGAAAGAACTTATTAATATGGGATTATGGAACACCGAACTCAAGAATAATATCATTGCAAACAATGGTAGCATTCAGCATATTCAAAACATTCCCGACACATTAAAACGTAAGTATCGCACTGTGTGGGAAATACCGATGCGCCACATTATTGATATGGCGGCGGACCGCGGTGCATTTATTTGCCAGAGCCAAAGTCTGAATTTGTGGCAGGAAGACCCCAATTATAATTCTCTCACGTCGATGCATTTTTACGCGTGGTCCAAGGGTTTAAAAACCGGAATGTATTATTTGAGACGCAGAGGCAAACACAAAGCCCAGCAATTCACAATTGAGCCGAAAAAGGTGGAAGAATGCATTGCATGTAGCGCATAAAAAAATGTGTTTTCTTTCTTATTGATAATTGTCAAGCCCAAGTAATTTGTCTAACAAAAAAAGATTTATTGATAAAATATAAAAATATTATCAATAAATAAATAAGAATGAGCGTAACTATTCAAACCCAGCAACGAAATGGAAAAAAATCAACCACATCGGTCGTTGGATTGGCCGAAGACCTCGACCTGAAAAAAATATTGTCGCATCTGAAGAAAACATACCAGTGCAATGGATTTATTTCGAAAGACTCCAAATTGGGTGAAGTCATTACTTTGACCGGCGACCAGAGAGAAAATGTCTGCAAATTTCTGGTGGAAGAACAAATAAATAGGGCGGATGAAATTACAATTAAAGGGACATAAATAAATCAAAAAAAATATATTTAGACAGTAAATATATTTTTATACAATGAACCTTTTTCCAACATCAAAGCCGTCTCTCACATACGTATCTTGTTTTGTCAATATAAATTGCAAAGAACCCCACAAAACCCACAGTTGGCGAATGGACAATTTTGCAAAAATTGCCAAAACGGATGTTCCCATCGTTCTCTACGTGGATGCCGAAATAAAAGAAGCCTATAAAGATGAATGGACCAAATATCCAAAACTAGTTTTACGAGACGTGGATTATTCCAAATCGTGGACATACAAGGTCTGCAGCTTATACAAGGGCAATTTGCCAGCTTCTCGCAACGTGGTGAAAGACACATTTCTCTTTCTCTGTTTGATGAATATGAAAATCGAGTTCGTAGTGAACGCGGTCAATGAGAACCCATTTGATACCCAGCATTTTGCGTGGATTGATTTCAATCTTTCGCACATATTCAAGCGCAAAGAGGCAACCAGTAACTATATGAAATTCCTGACCACATGCAAATGGAAGTCCAAGTTTATCGCAAACCCCGGTTGCTGGGAAAAGGGGCAGGGAATGGAAAGCATTGTCGACAACATTAACTGGCGGTTTTGCGGCGGATTCATGATTGGCGACGGCCAGTCCTTTTTAGACCTATTCGACCTTTATTTGGAGCATTTCACGGTGTTCATGCACCGATATCGCCACATCACTTGGGAAGTCAATTTCTGGGCGTGGTTGGAAGTGAATGCCGGCTGGGAAATTGTCTGGTTCAAGGCCGACCACGACGACAGCATTGTCCGCATTCCGTCGCATTTTTTTTCTAGATGCATTGCGGACGAAACCGGAATGGCGACCGTGAGATACGCGTTTCCAGAGAAACCCGGTTTCTATCCGTCATCCAGTAGTTATGTATTTTTTGATGGTCAACACATTTTGAACGTGCGATACGTCAATTACAAATTGGACGACTATGGCAGATACCACATTAATCACCCAAAGGGCAATTTGGAGACACATAATCTGCGGTGTTATTTGACGGATGACCTTAGAGAAATTTTACCGGACCCTGAGTTTATGTGGGAGGGGATGATTGGGCTCCGCGAATACGACAAATCGATTACGGGATTGGAAGACGTGCGATTATTTATTAGTGGAAATCAGCTCAAGTATGTGGCAACCAACAAATCTTACCATGTGATGCAGAAAATCCGGATGATAACGGGGGATTATTCGGCATCCATGGCGATGTTTGAGAATGGCCGCGTTTTAGAACCGCCCACCGACACATATTGCGAGAAGAATTGGATACCGATAAGTAAGCAAAGCGACAGATTCATATACCGATGGGCACCATTTGAAATCGGCGAATTGGAAGGAGATACGCTGAAAATTGTCAAATCGGTCCCCGTAGAACAACTAATTACAATCCGTGGTTCAACACCGCCACAATGGTCGGAAAGAGACCAATGCTATTATTGCGTGGTGCATTATTGCGAACATGTGCATGGGGCAAAAACGCTGGCCTACTATCATATGCTGGTGAAATTAAACAAAGATTTTATCCCGTTTGAGTGGTCAAATGTGTTTCATTTTAACCGAGTGGGAATCCAGTATTGTATTGGTTTTACGATATTGGACAAGGGGTTTGCGTTCTGGTTTTCGGAACATGATGGGAACCCAGGGTTCCTACAAGTTTTTTGAATAAATAAAAGTTTTTACACAAACATATTTTTTGATAAAAAATGTGCATAATCACCCCACGATTTTACTTCTTCTTCTTTTAATTTTGCTGCAATTGCATTATTATCTACTTTTGCTGCATCTACTTTTGCTGGGTTTTTATCAGTTTTTTTTATATAACAATTATTACAATCTTTAATTTTTGAGTTGTTTGTAAGTTTTGCAGTAAGTTTACCAAACAAAGATTTTGTAACACTTAGTATTTTTCCATTTTTTTGGTTATACTTTCCATTATCCTCTTTTAAATAATAGTTAATTCCATCTTTATAATTTATTTTATCAGTTACTTTTTCATATTTTGCATCTTCTATATATTGGTTCCAATCGTTTGTATTTACATATATTGGAATGCCAGGGTTTGGTGTATGATGGCTCATTGGTCCTGGTTCACCAGTTTTGTGTTGTTTATTTAGTGTTGTTTTTTGGTTAAGATTTATATCTGAATAAAACTGCATTTTAGATTTTAACAAATTATCAAAATCAGAATCAATGCTATTCTGTGGAACTTGCATTCCAATAGAATCATTTTTTAGCATAGCATCTTCTTTCTTCTTATTTTCTGCTTCTAATTCTACTTTCCTTTTATTTTCTGCTTCTGCATCTTTCCTCTTATTTTCTGCTTCTAATTCTGCTTTCCTCTTATTTTCTGCTTCTAATTCTACTTTCCTCTTATTTTCCGCTGAGTTAATTGTAGGCAAAATCTTATTTAATTCTTCCACAATAAGTTCTTTAAACTTAGGTAAAAATATATATTTTTCTTCTTTACTTGGCACGTTTTTAAAAATTTTCTTTAATTCATCTACAATAAGTTCTTTAAATTGGGGTAATATATTTTTTTTTTCACTTGTCACGTTTTCACTTGGCACTTCTTTTTTTAAAATTTTGTTTAATTCACCCACAATAAGTTCTTTAAACTGATGAATATTTAAATCCGCACCTACATACTTGGACTCAGCACCTTTGGACTCAGCACCTTTGGGCTCAGCAACTTTGGACCCAACATCAACTTTATCAGGCTCAGCAGCAACTTTGGACCCAACAGCAACTTTATCAGGCTCAGCAGCACCTTTGGACTCAGCACCTTTATCAGGCCCAGCAGCAACTTTGGAGTTGCCTATACTCAAAAAATCATCATTTACTTTTTGTTTAAAATCTTTTGACTCAAAATTTATTTTATAACGGTTTAAATTTGTTAATTGAAAACATTCGCTATCGTCATCAATGCATTCATCAACAATAAATTTATAATAAAAATCTGTTTTTCCTGATTTTATAATATCCGCCAGAGTTCCTGTTTCAAAATTTAGTCCATTTTCATCATCAATAATATCAATTGCATTTTTTGTTATACGCGCAATTATATAAGACATATATATTTAGAACACAAACATTTCTAAATATATTTACTTTGCAAACCATTATTTCTTATAGGTATAATAGTTGCGCTTGGTTTTTTTGGATTTTTGTTGACGATTTTTGCGGGAACCACTTGGTACAGGTGTTTTCATTGGCATATCAAAATAAGAACTACCACCAGCAATAGAATTCTCTTTTTTGTATAACAAAATTGTCCAATTTGTCTCAACAAAATCTTCGTTATAACTAGTAAATGCGGGATTTGTAGCATTACTATCATTGCATTCTTTATTTGCCACTATACTTTCATAAATATAATGACCACTACCGTTTTCTCCAATATGAACTACTGCGCCAAGAAGGGTAAAATTTGTTTCACCAATTTTTAAGTTACGATCTAATTTAACAGGAGTTTTAATTTTATTTTGACTGATATCTACTCTTGAAAGTGATACCAAAAAGTAATCTGAAAAATCACTGTATTCTGGAATAATATTATTGTATGTAGTTACTTTTGATTTTATTATAATTTCTTGCAATTCTTCATCAGAATTACTATTATTATTTTTTTTTAATTCTTCTAAAGAATTAACGACAACATCATCAATTTGTTCAGTCTCTTTTGAATTCAACATTTGTTGGACAGACAAATCATTTTTTTCTTTATTTATTAAATCAAACTTTAATATAGCATTAATTTGATGCTCTAATTTATTACTTATTTTAATTTTTGTTTTATTTTCACCATCTAAATAATATTTTGTTTCAGTTTGGTTTACTCCAAAATATTTTTTTAAATCCAGACTTTCAGCTTTTGTATTCAGTAAATTAATAAATTCTCGCGAATCTTGTTGTTTGTTAATCTCATCCGGAAACAATAAAACTGGAATCAATGATGTTTCGTATGTAATTTTGATATCATCACCACGAATATGTTTAAATATTTGTTTCAGTAAATGACCAAAAATATTTTTATATTCAACTGGTGAAATACTTTTTGGTAGCCAATCCCAGTTTGCTTTTCCTTCTTTTTTATATAAGTTATTAAGTTCTTCATTATCTATTTGTGGAGAATCTTCATGTAATAATGCAAATTTTGAACTTATATCATCCTCAAGTTCTTTTTTTCTGGTGTCTTCTTCGCGTGTCAATATGGTTAATACAAAAGCATCCAGACTAGCTTTATTATTTGTAAAAAAATCTTGATCCCAATTTGTATCAATAATATAGTTTCTAAATTTTTCGGCATCATATAACATTTGATAAATACCATTTGCCCAACAACTATTACCAACGTTATCAACACCTCTTCTTACACCACCAACTATGGGGGTTTCAGTTTTAGCAGCACCAGAAGTAGCAGCAGCAGAAGCAGCAGTAGAAGCAGAAGTAGTAGAGGCAGCAGGCTTCAAAAATTCTTCATCAATTAATTTTCCGGAAAAATCAGTTTCCTTTGTCACTATATTCAAATATAACAAATATTTAGAATTTTCAAATTCAATACATATATCATTAGATGTAGCACAATCTTTTTTTAAAATTTGCAGTGCAAATTTGCAATTAGCTCCTTCTGTAAGACATTGACGAGGAGTTTTATCTGTTGTTAAATTATCAGTTTTATCAATAACACTTATTGTTCCATTATTAATTTCAATAATTGCATATTTTATATTATTTCTTGCTGGCTTTGGTGGTGGAGCAGCAGCAGCAGCAGTAGAAGGAGCAGCAGGACCAGCTGCAGTACCAGCAGCAGCAGAATCTAGTCTAATTCTTTCTTCATCAGCAGAAGCAGCAGCAGAATCTAGTCTAATTCTTTCTGCATCAGCAGCAGCAGAAGCAGCAGAAGTGTCACCAGAACCAGTAGTAGAAGCAGCAGTACCAGCAGCAGCAGCAGCAGCAGCAGTTTTCTGTTCAGTCTCAGTAGCACCAGAACCAGCATCAGCCTCACCAGCAGTAGGAAAACCAAGATTTAATTCTTTAAGTTGAGAAGAATTACCATAATTTTCACTCATATCGTATATATTTACGAAAGACATTTTTTATAACCCCATAACCGCGTTAATTAATGTCTGAACATTAATGTTTTTCAACCCAGCAACTTCTTTTTCAAAGTATGCACGACATTTTTCCAGCATTTTCACATCTTTTTTTGCAAAGAAAAAGATGTTTCTCAAAAAATCGGCATATCCACTTTGCAAAAACGGTTTGTCTAAAGACTCCATATATTTTTGCGCATATTCCATATCATCATTATTCGCCAAAATCCGCAGCAAAACCGAAATAAAGCAATAAATATGGAGAGAAATATCGTCTCGTTTCCGCAAAATTTCCACCATTTTGTCATACAATGTGATTCCAATGGCATACCGTTTCAAACATGTGCAATAAATGATTCCCAACTTGTCGTAAAAATCAAAATTCAAATCATCGCGTCCAATCTTCACATTTGCATAAATGCATTTCTCGAACCATTGCACAGATTCCGCGACATTTCCCATCTCAAAATAGTTTTCCGCAATACTGCTGGAACATTTAATTGTCAAATCATGTTCAAAGCACTGTTCCAATACCATCAAGTAAGAAATCGTTGATTTTTTATAATTTCGGGCTTTCTTAAAACAATCACCCGCATTGCAATGGTTTAAAACAGACAACACAGTATTATCCACTTCAATGTAGTAAGTGGCCGATAAAACATAGTTTTGTGCGGCTTCTTCAAACATGCCGAGTGATTCGTATATATTTGCGGCTTTCTGATAAATGCGAGCAACTTCTTTGATTTTAAGGTTTTTAAAATAGGTGAAATATTCCAAATAGGATACGTTTCTTAAAAGGTTTTCAGCATCGCAAACAAAATGTTTTGCAACTCGTTCCATATAATATTTTTACTAAAAATAATAATAAAAATATTTCTATATATATTTCTAAAAATGAATACCAAGAATTTTTTAATTGCCACTATAAAAGTCCCAGTAAAAGTGAATTCGGATGGGGAAATTATTATACTGGATGATTATGCTGAAATCGGTGTTGAACCTTTGACAACCGAACCCAGACAAACATTTGATTCAATTTCGGAAAAAATAATTGAATATGTTCATAAAAATCCGGAATACTTGACAAGCATTGTTCAAGAGACAGAGACCTTCGATAAGGCCTTCGATAAGGCCTTCAATAAGGCCTTCGACCAAGAAGAAGCTATTGATCAGACCTTCGACCAAGAAGAAGCCTTTGATCAGACCTTCGACCAAGAAGAAGAAAGCATTTTGCACCGGTTTGCATATTTCAAAAAAAGCAAAAAACCATTGAATATATCTTTCAGAAATAAAGGAAAAAAACATAATTTTACAAAAAAAAATTATGATTAGTAGGATGGGTCCTGTGTGCAAAGAACTTGTAAGATTTTACCCCCTCTTTTTATTTAAGAATTTTATTTTTAAGGGATGGGGTCATAGGGGAAACCGTAGGTTTCCCTTATTACCACCGCGGTCTCTGTCCTCTATGCACCACCATCGGCTCCGGAAGTTGCGTCGTTTTGGTCTCAAATAAGTCAAGCGGTTTCAACTGTCTCAAATCTGGCACAACTGGGTTCTGGGTTTCAACCATATTGCACGTCCCGGTTCCCCGCAACATACTTTCAATGTCGCACGAATTGTTTGCAAGATTTACGCGCGAAACTCGTTGTCCGACCAATCCATTCCCAGGTAAATATGTGTTAACGGGGCATCCCATACGGTTTTCTGCATTAAAATAGTAATCATAAAAGCCAAAAGTAACAGCTTGTTCTAAATTATAATCGCCTTTCTGTGATTTTTTTCGCGTATCTGTCATATTATAATGGTTCACGAGAAAAGTTTCTTGTGCAAATCAACATAGGCAGGACACGATTCATTTATTGAACCATTTTTATTGAATTCCACCAATACTGCATGGAACAGCGGCAAATTGTCGTAGGCAAATAGCACTGCCAATCCAATCTCCGGATTCTCGGAAAGCATAAATGAAGCAGCCTTTATATACACTTGCTGGAAAAGTGGATGTGCTTTTGTTTTCAAGTAAATCTGGTCAAGTGTCCGGTCAATAATTTCATTGTCAAATTCGGATTCCATATAAAATAGTTGGCAAACAGTGCGCTGATAACCATCATCATTATCGTATGCAATTTGCGTGATTTCGTAATTGTATAACATTCTTAAATATAAATAATACAAATTCTTTATATTTCTAGAGGGGAAACACACTTTTGCTTAGTAAAAGGAGGGCTTTGCACGCAGGACACGTAGTTCCCTTATCTTAGTAGCCCGAGTCATTCGGCAAATGTTTTTGCTTGGCTTGTTCTCTCGTGGCCGACCCACCGCGAATCCAGCCGTCCAACGCCGCCTCCTGCACCAAATACTTGGGGTTAGTAATGGTGTCCTTGATACTGTCAATCAAAGGATACATATGGTTACTGGCAAATGACTGCTCAGTAATGGTGGACACACTCTTTTTGTTGGCAATAATATCGCCTTGTTTAAGCTGAGATTCCAGCACAGTGTCGCAAGAACCTCTGCCTAAATAGGGGACGGTCAAGAAAGGCCGTTGTTGCAGAGAAAGTTTCTCTAAAGCGCGGGCATTCTCTTTCTTAATATTCAAGGTTGAGTCAACATCGACAGTGAATGCAGTGATGCCACCGCTGGCTCCACCGTTGATTCCAGTAAACATCATAGAAGGCTGTTCAGTGGCAAATTTCACGTGGTCGTCACTGCGATTCTCGCTAAAATATGTGGACAACATGTAATTGTTGAATCGGGTGTTCATTATGGTTTGCTGCGATTTATCGGTGTTGTCATTTCGAATTCGGGAAGTTCCATTGAATGTGTATGGGTATAATGATGCCATTTGATTATACTATATACAATATATTTTTAAAGGAAACCTACGGTTTCCTTTTTTTTGCTTTGCTTATACCTTCCCTTCTATTAAGATCCCTCCCTTTTTATTTTGAAGTTTTTATTAAAAAAAGGGGGTCATAGGGGGGCTCCGCCCCCCTAGTAAAGGTTGTAATTCCCCGCATTATTTTTGGCACAAGCAAAAGCATTGCCTTCTTTGCACGACACCATACCACCATAGCAAAACTCTGAAAACGACTGCTGGTCATTCGGAATAGTGGTGCTAGCGGTGCTATGAAAAGGTCTCAGAGACTGTTCAAAAACATATTGGTCTCCTAAATCCTTAAACAATTTCTCGGTGATATCCGGCTGGTCGGGATTTGATTTCCGGACAACCTCCTTGGCCTTCTCAATAATATTATCATTCACATTCTGGTTAAATGCAGGGGGTGCCGGTTTTCTCTGCGGGTCATAGATATAATCGGTTACCAATACATTACCAAAAGGGTTTGAAGAGTCAGGTTCCCTAAAAACGTTGGACAAATCAGCGGATTTAAATGGGTCAGCAGGTGACTCCGTAGAAGAAAACCCCTCCTTCTTTTTCTTAAATTCATCATTCTCTACTTTCTTGGATTTATGAAGCATGAAAATAAAGAAGAGAGAAACCACGCCAATAATCAAAATGCGCACACTTTTGGTGTAAAAGAACGAAATCAATGTTAAAAGAACCACCATTCTCGAAATTGCATTCAACTTTTGCTCAAATGACATTTTCTCTATGGGGAACAATTCAAACAAGAAATTGTTGTTCAATAAAACATTTGGATCATCGCTCCAAAATGGAATAGGTTTTTTCTCTTTATTAATTTCATCGGGATTTATTTCCAAATTATCACTAGGTAATTCCATTATAATATATCAATGAAAGATTATAAAGGAAACCAACGGTTTCCTTTAGATCCTTCCTTCCCTTAAAGGGAACCAATAACGTTATGTTAATTTATTATTTGTATGAGAAACATGTTGCTTTCCATACAAAGGAGGGGTTATAGGGGAACGTAGTTCCCCTAAATGTATGTAGACACATGCAAATGCGAACTATGAGCCATCATGTGGAAATCGCGTTGGCCTCCCTCATCATCGCCGTAACCAGTTAATCCATCTTCAATGGCCAGCATTGGGTAAACAATGCATCGCCGACCTTCCTTTGTAATTGTCCAATCCGCACTAAATGGAGGAAAAACGGTCTTTGAATTTGCCAAAAAATTGTCTGCATATCCATTTGCATATTTCTCTACGATTTTGGTTGCTTGTTTTCTTGATAGCAAATACATTTGGGTGCCCCATATATCACCGTAATCATAGTAACGAAATGTTGTTGTCTCTGCGGTCTCCATGTCTACATAAATGGACTGACCAACCTTTGCATAAGAGCCATTGGATTCGCCTACAATCGGATATGTGATGAGATAACCCAGAAGCATTGTGTCCATTTGCATGGATTCGAAATCGGCGAGCACGTGTTCCAAACGAGACTTAAAGTTGGTATCAATCATGATGTCGTCTTCACAGAAGATGCCATAAGGACGCGAATCGTTCTCTACGAATTCGCGAATCATATCCAGATGACCATACATGCATGACCAGCATTTTTCGGTGTGGGGAATCAGACCGCGACCGGCGATGCGAGGATCTGTAGTAAGAACACCAGGATGCAAAACAGCGTCTATGCCAGCAAAACGTTTTTTCATAGATTCGGCGCGAACTGCATTTTTAAAATTCAAACAGTAGAGAGCACAACTGGATGTCATATTTGTTAGAACATATTAAAATACCCTTAATATGTTTTTAGGGAAACTAGTTTCCCCTATGACCCCTTCTCTCACGATTATTGTCTTATTTTTATTTTCTGTAACGTCTTGTTTTTGATTTATTTTTTCTCTGTTTGCGACTGCGTCTAGATTTACGGTTTCCACCTTTTTTTCCTATAATTGCCTTTAGTATGATTAAAAATTTTATTTTGTTTTCTTTAGTTTGTGATTGAAAATTTTTTTTAAGAAACAATAAAAATTTTTCAAAGACAAAAAGGTCAGAATCGGTATAATCATTAAAAGCAATAGATTCTCTAAGCAAATCTTTAATATTATCATTTACATATTTGTCTCTTAATTTTTGATAATTTGACTCAATTGCTTGAATCAAATGATCATATTTACTGTTACATTCTTTCAAATCGCATTCAGTATTGCAAGAATTATATTTTTCTATCAAATCATTTATTGCTGTAATAATCCTTGGATTAGTGTCAATTAACCCATCAAAACCACATTTTTTAGGCAAAGAAGGAGACAAAGAAGGAAGTGGAGGAGTAAAAACAGCAGATTTGTCTGGAGGTTGTCTTAATAAGGTCGAAAGCATATTATACTATAACCCAATATTTTATTCATCTATGATATTTGCCAACCCTAGCAAACGAATCCACAATGAAAATGGTAAACACGCCTAAAAATGTATAAAGAATGAGCTCCTCTGTAATGTTGCTCGTTTTTTCCATCTGGATGTCCTCCAGTATGTGGGTAATATAATTGAGTTTTTGCATAATTCCATCACTTTGTTCGCCGGTTTTTGCGGATTGACTGTAATACGGTTTTCCTAAAATGGCACCAGCCTCATAACTTTTGTTGTAGTTGCTCAAATTGTCGGAACCACTCGGCCCGTATTCCGGCATACCCGCCGCCATTTTGAGAAGAGGTGATTCGAACCCCTCCGTCGGATTTGCTAAAGAACTTTGTACCGGCTTAAAATCAGCAAGGCCTTCTCCCACCTGCGTGGAAGTAATCTTGTTTAGTAAATCATTGATGGTGCTCCCGCGACTTTCATTCAAAGCAACTGTGTTTTGAAGAGAATCCGACACTTCGACTTCATCGTTGTCGTCAAAATCACCATCTTCATCTCTCGGTGCTTTTTGTGTCTTCCGCTTATCTTTTCCAATTGCAGAAATTCTTCTTCGTGTATCCGACCTTGATGAATTCCAAGGAGAAGCAGTATTTAATAATGACATCTTCTATAGTTATATATATAAACGGAATATTAATGAACACAATAATCGCAAAAAAAACAATAATCACAGTTTTGAAAGATGCCGTCGACTATTTTAAAAATAATTCGGTCGTTATGCAATTTATTCCAATTGTATTAATACTTGCATATGCATCTTTTCGGTATGAATTTACCAGAGTGAGCCACAGTATTTTAGGAAAATTGTTTGCGGTAATGCTAATTTTCTATTACACGCGCATGGATTTTGTGTATGGAACCATTTGTTGCATTCTAGTTATCTGGTATTACCAGCGAACCGAGATTGAGGGATTCAAAGAAGAGAAAGAGAAAAAGAAAGACGAAGTTATAGATGATGGAACCAATTTACCTCCAGCGGATACAACACCACCAGCAGATACATCTTTAGAAGGGTTTGAAACCCCCATCGTTATAACAATAGACCAATTCAATGTAGCCAAAGACGAGTTTATTAAAGAGAAGTGTAAAAATGGAGTTCTAATGTATAAGGATTTCCCAGTAAAATCAGAGATGGCCGACCATGTATATAGCGAAATCAAATTCAACGAAAAAACCAAGTGCAACCCGTGCGACCGAACATGCAATTACAATATTATTGAGGCCAAGTTGGCAACGGAACAAAAACTGATTCCAAAAACGTCGAATGACCTATTTGACGCATTTGCCAAATTTTTTGGAGTGTCGGAGCCATTTGAACCAAAGGAAACCGCAAATAGTTATGGTAAACCATAAAGGAAACCTAAAAGAAACCTACGGTAAAGGAAACCTACGGTTTCCTTTTTTTGCTTTGCTTATACCTTCCCTTTAAAAGAAACCTACGGTTTCTCTTTGACTCTTCCCTTAAAAGTATGGGATTATAAGGGAACGACGAGTTCCCTTAAAATCTACAAATAACATATAAATGGCAAAAACAGATTCATTTTTCAAGGATATGCACAATAAAATACTGGATTTAAACACCAGCAAAATGTTTGCGGGTCTCATGATTATCACACTAAACATTGCGTCTAAATTTGTGACATTTAAATTTGGAAAAACTGCAGAGATGTATTTGAAATACACATTTAGTCGACAAATTCTGGTTTTTGCAATGGCATGGATGGGAACCCGCGACATCTATGTTGCGGCCGGATTAACACTAGTTTTCATAGTTATATTTGATTTTCTCTTCAACGAAAACAGCAGTCTCTGCGTTTTGCCGAATGAGCTCAAGGAATATTACCAAAATATTGATGAAGACATTTCGCATGATGATTATGTGAAGGCAAAAACCACGGTTGATAAATACATTGAGCAAAAAGATACAAAAAAATGCAATTGTCCATCTGCAAAATAAAATTATTTCTTATTATTTTCTCTTCAGATTATAATTAGAAATGGCACAAGATTTAGAAATAGTAGAATTAAGAATTCAGATGCATACAAATATGGATACACAAGTAGAATTAACCGCTGACCAAATTGATAATAAAAAAGTAAGCGGAAAATATCCATTTTTATGCCCTAATTTTGAGTATAGTGATGCAATACTAAAACAGAAAACACAAAACGAAATATTTGACATATTTTTTAACCGTCAAAAATTCTATAATTTTATACTAGCATCAAAATTAAAAAAAAATCAAACCGCAGTAAAAAGATATGATACAAAAATTGTAAAAACAAATATTATTCAAATGTTGAACGCATTGTTTCAAATTTCTTTTCCGATAAAGGACCATGTTTCTTTAATGGACTCGGAAAATATAGAGATAATGGATATAGTAAAAAATTTATTTAAAACTGATAAATATACATATTTACGATTAAATAAACCATCTACTGTTACCCAAGTAATTTGGTTAAACACAGTTTTAAGCAATCCAATTTATTATCGAATATATAAAAAATATAAAGATTATACTAAAAAAATAACGGATTATGCTGAAAATGTAGATACTTCAACTGCACAAAAAATAATAAATAAAGAAGAAAAGCCCCCATTCATAATAACAGAATCTGATGGTAGATATAATAAAAATATAAAAATAAATTTGAAAAACAAAGAAGAATGGATTTTACATTTTTTAGTTTCAAATTATAAAAAAAACACAAAAGAATACAATGAATTTATTAAATATTACGTTCAAACATTTATTAATCCAGATTCAAATAGGCAATATTATCAATATAATAATCAAGACCCCGAAAGACAATTTTACGAAAGTGTTCCTGAAATTAAATTTTACCAAAAATATATGACTGATATTGTGGAACTTTTGCCGCCAAAACGCATATCACTTGATAAAACAATAGCAGCCGCATTAAAACAGGTAAAAGATAATAATGATTTTACTGGTTTTATTAAATTATATACTGATGAAACAAAAAAAAAAAATTATTGTGACCTGATTCGATTAGACAATGGAGCATACGAAATACATTTGGGTGTTGCAGTTGTTGGCGGTAAAGTAACTAAAACAAATTCTAAATTTTTTTGCAATTATAATTCACATAGATTAGGCAACGATTTGAATTATTTAATTAGAGATGTTGAAGAAGATGCAGAAAAAATACGATTATATGGATATATTGATTTGGAGAATGTGAAGGATACTAATGAATATGTAGGTGTTATAAATTCAAGTGTTAAAAAAAAAGATACAACCAATGAGGAGAATGCAAAAAAAATGAATTATGGAAATATTGATAGAAGATGGTATGGTGGTAAAAAAACTCGCAAACAACGATATCAAAATAAAAAAACTCGCAAACAATTACGCAGCAACATATATTGATTTGGGCCACACATAATTTCAAAATTTAAACGAAAGACCATATTCATTGTTTTTATTTTCCCATATTCCTGATATTTTTAAACAGTTTATTTTATCTTTTGCTGTAAATTTGCTCTGCAAATGTTCAGCCAATTTTGAAATAGGTTTGGAACTTGGCGATTTTGATTTACCATATATACTTAATAATTCACTTTCCAACTTTATCAATGTGCTCTGTGTAAAATCATCGGCAGATACATTGATATAAATGCCATACATAGTGAAAAATTCTTCACAATAATTAATTTTGGTAAAAATGCCATCAAACAACATATTGGGCTTGGTTTCCATAAAAAAAACATTGGCTGTACATATGCTTTTTAAATCAAGAAGTATATTCATTTTTGCTGATAAAACAAAGGTTTTATATTTATACCGTTTTCTAAAAAATAAAACATTAAAAGGTTTTATTTTAAAAAAAAAGAGACCCAGTTATATTTTAAAAAGGGAGGGGTCGTAGGGGAAAGGACGCCTCCGGAGCGTCGCTAGACGCGACGCACCTTATAGCGTCCGACAGTCGGCGCCTAAAGGCGCCTTACCGTAGGTTCCCTACTTACATACCACCGGCAATGCGAACACCTCCGACAAGTCCAGTGCCGATGGCAAGACCAGCACCCTGTCTAGATGATACACCCATCGAGGGGATAAAAGTGTCTAAAATAGCAAGGGTGGCGGCGGCAACCAATGCAATAACAGTGACCTCCTCAAGCTTCAATGACTGCTTGGGGATAACATAAGAAGCAAATGCAACAATAATACCTTCAACAATGTATTTAATGGCTTTCTTGACAATCTCGTGAGACATTTTATATATACTAAACCAATAAAAAAATCATCAGGATTTAATTATTTGTTGTTAAAATACTTAAAACATTCAATCAATAAATAGTATATATATTTCTAAATGTCTGGATTCCAAAAAAAGAAGCTAGATAACGGTTCTAAAAACCCCAGCTACGTGGATTTGTGCGAGGAGGACGCCACAATCCCTTCTCAAAAGTTTGTATGCATCTCTTTCATTTCCCCCGAAAAAGTGCTAAAGCAACGAGAGCAATACATTTTTGAGAAATTTGTCCAACAATGGGAGTTCAATAAATCCATCGAGAAGTTCGGCGATTTTATGAATTTTATTTCGTTCAAATATAAGCTAAAGTTGGATGATATCATGACTGATATGAAGGAATATGTAACCGAGGAGAAAAAACACCTAAAGTCTTATTCGGTTGCCGACGATTTCAAGAATTTTATGGACAAGAATGAGGAACGTTTAACCGAGGATTTCAACAAGCAGAATGACTTCAAGACATCGGTACGCGGTATCAAGATTCGTGGTGCATATTCTAGTCAGGCTGAGGCTGAGTTGCGAGCTAAAAAGCTGAGAGAGTCGGACCCTAACCACGACATTTTTGTAGGGCCAGTTGGTGTTTGGATGCCATGGGACCCTGACGCCTACAAGACTGGTCGTGTCGAATTTATGGAGGAGGAGCTTAACCAGTTGCACCACGAGAAGTTGAAGAATGAGGAGAAGGCCAAGCAGGAGTTTGACCAGCGGGTTCGTGATGCAAAGAGAAAGGCAATTGAGGAGAATGTGAAGAAGGCGCGCGAGTCTGGTAACAAGTTGACCCAGACCATGACGGAGGATGGAGAGCTTGTCGGTGTGACCAAGACTGTTAACTTTGACGAAAGAGAGGTTGCTGAGATAATTCCATCCAACAGTTTTGGCAAGGCCACTGTTGAGTAGGGAAACCGTAGGTTTCCCCTACGACCCCTTCCCTTAATTATAAAATATTTGGGATGTATGTTTCCTTAAAAGAGAGGGGGTCATAGGGGGGCTTTGCCCCCCTAAAATTGAAATAAAAATTATAATAATTGTTGAAAGTATAAAAAAAACAATTATTACAATTTACATAAAAAAACAATTATTACAATTTACAGATGAAGAAATTCTTTACACAAACAAAACCGGAAGACCCCTTTGATTGCCGCGTTGTCCTAAGCAGTGGCGACCGCTGTGACCCGACCAAAGTGCAAACAGGCTCACTCATGTATCGCCCTGCCAGATTAGTAGTTTTGGACGCAAAAGACCTTTGTCTAAGAAACCAGGATTTGTATGAAGCAGGCGAAGACGCGGACATAACCGTTTGTCAAAACCTGATGAGAAAGCAGTGCTGGACACCCGACCAATACACAAATACAAGACAGGTAACGCTTAAAGAAATGCAGGAACTAATTATGACTGAAATCGGCGACTGTATTTGCAAAGTGGTTTTCAACAAGTTGCCGAATGCGAGTGATATGGCGACCCTGTTACAAGAAGGCAGCCATCAAATTGAGGATTTAGAAACAACCGATGCAGAGAAACACAAATTATATAAAAAACTGTTTGAACGCGTCCAGAAAGGCGACATACGAATTATGCGCGGATACGTTTTAAAAATTGATTCGGCAACAGGATTGGTACGGTTTCTGGACGCGGACATAGAAGAAAATGGCGAAAGGGCGTTTTATATGAAAAACGTATTGGAACTGACTTTACGCTTAACCAAATATGTTTTAGTCAAATAAATATTTGGTGAATAATATATAGTATTTATTAAAATATGTATTATTTGTTGATTATAATAGTATTAATATGTGTGTCAATCTTTTTTTTATTTTTTTACAAAAAACCACAACCAAAAAAAGAACCATTTAAAACAACTGATTATTTAGATGGAATTGATGTAATTTATTGGATTAATTTGGACAGGTCAGTCGATAGACGACAACGAATGGAGAAAATGTTTGAAGACCCGGTGTTTGCACAAAAAAAAATTATCCGCATTTCAGCAGTTGATGGAAAAGCGCACGATATAGACCAAATTCTAAATACCAATTTTGAAGGAATGCAACCAGAGAAATTTACAAAAGTTGAGTATGCATGTTTGTTATCGCATTTAAACGCAATCAAACAATTTTCAGAGTCAAACAACAAGACCGCTTTAATTATGGAAGATGATATGACCCTTGAATATAAACCGTACTGGAAGAAATCTGTACAACAAATAATAGATAATGCACCGAATGATTGGGAATTAATTCAATTATGCATTAATATAAACTCACCTTTAAAACAAATATATACCAAAAATTCAAATGGTCATGTATCTTGCAACGGTGCATATGTTATTAACAAAAATGGTTCTTTAAAATTAAATGAAAATAAATATAAACTAGGAGATACCTTACATGTTGCAGACGTGTATATATTTAATAAAATCAGTACATATGCATACAAATATCCAATGTTTACTTATAAATTTAACCAAACTTCAACAATTCACCAAGAACATTTAGAACAACATGATAGAAATAAAAAAATAATTGACAATTTTATAAAAGGAAAAACATGATAAAATATATTTATAAAATTTGTTTATTAATTATATTAATTGTATTAATTGTATTAATTGTAAATAAATTTAAAATAAATAATTGTGAAAACTTTGAAAATCAGATACCTTTGCATATATATCAAACATGGCATACAAAAGATTTACTACCACCAAAAATGCGCAAATGTGTTGAAAAACTAAAAACTGACAATCCAGAATTTGAACATCATTTATATGATAATGAAGAATGTCATCATTTCATTAAAACCAATTTTGATAAAAGAGTATTAAATGCATTTAACAAATTGAAACCAGGTGCATTTAAAGCAGATTTATGGCGTTACTGTATTCTTTATAAAAAAGGAGGAATTTACTTAGATATTAAATATCAATGTGAGCCAAATTTTAAGCTTATTGATTTGGCAAACGATAATTTATATGTGAAAGAATACTGGAATGGTAAATATTTAGATAATGCTGTATATAATGGATTTTTAATTTCAAAACCAAATAATGAAAAATATAAAAACATAATAGACCAAATTTGTTATCATGTCGAAATCAAATACTATGATGATTTTATAAGCGGGCAAACTGGACCTTACTTATTTGGTCGTTTTTTTGACAAAACAGAAATGAATAATATAAAATATGCATACTATGAAGAAAACAATCGTGGATTTATAAAAAATATTGATACTGGTAAAAATATCCTATCATTTTATCCAGAGTATAGATATGAACAAAAAAAGAATCCATCTACGAAATATTGGCAAGATATGGTGAAATATAAAGAGGTATATGAAGATTAGCAATGATACATACTTTGAAAATATTTACATAAATGTTTTCAAATAAAAAATATTAATATTTGGCGGTTCAGCTTTGCTTCTGCCCTTTTTAAAGCCAAGTTTGCCTTAAACAGTCGCCACAAATTCCCAATCCAGCGTCTCGCAAACTTTCTTCCACACCATATCTTGTTCCAGCTGTTTCTCTCTATCTTTCATCATAGGAATGAACGGCAAATACTGCGTTTGGTTCAGCAACACACAAAGCTGGAACAATGTATACGTGCAATTGAAGAAATTTGTCCTGTAAGCGGGGCAATGAATTGCCCATGGCTCCTGAATCTCAATGAATAAGATGCACAATGTGTCCTGCAGTTCATCGCTCATTACCGGCGGTTTTATTCCAAAAATGGAATTGATATATTGAATATGCTCAAAATACCGATTGAACCCTAACTTCTTCAAAATTTCACGCATCTTCTCATAGTTGATTTCGCTTGTTAAATCATAGATTCTCTCTTTCTTGATTCGTCCGCGAATGGCTTCAATGACATGTGTAGGAATTTGCGTGGTTTCCTTCGCCTGAAATTGCGACAATATTTCCTTGAAATGGTTTAAGCGGACGTAAGCATTGTACGTCACCTCATTTGGCGGCTCCTTGTAAATCGGCTTCTCATTATCCACAATAAATTGCACATAGGTCGCACACTTATTGTTGTTGCAAATCATGATTCCCTCCTCGTCTTGAGGAATCAGTTCGCCAATTGAACATTTCTGGCAAACATCGATGCACATGGTGCAATCCGTTTGAATATAGTCTTTGTTGACGTTTTTCCAATAGTTTTGATACAAATTTTTGGAATTTTGGTATTTGGGGTTTGATGCAATATCGGTTTCGGATTTTATTTTAAAGAATGAATTCAAAATATTCTTGTTTCCGGAATCACCCCCTGCAGAGATTTTCTTTTTCTCTTCAAAATAATTGAAAATATATGGAACATTGTCCAACAAATAATTGTTTCTCATGGTTTTGTATTTCTTTAGCTGTTCTGTAATATGTCGTATTTGGTCCTTGATTTCCATCTTTTTGTCAATATCCGATTCATCCAATGCACGCATCTCTGCTTTAAACATGAGTTTTTGTTGCTCTAAGTTGGGAATTGTGTCGGTTTCCACAGTATAAAACTCATTCAACATTTGCGTATGCTTTTCATCAATTGTTATGGATGGCTGTCCTCTCTTTTTTTTACTACTATGGTTGGGCATTTAAAGATATATTATTTAGTTATTGATTTTTTATATATTTTCTCTCCATAAAATATATTTGAAAATGTCTTTCTTAACAAAAATGCAATTTATGTTTGAAAATTTGTTTAACCGTGTTACAAGAATGATTCCTTCTGCTTCCGGGAAGATTCTTTATAACAAATGGATTCTCTACTTCATTTTTGTGGTGGGTATCTATGATGTCGTTCACTTTTATCAGCGAGGAAATATAATGGCTGTTGCAATTTTTGTCATTGTTGGATTCTTGACATCATTCTTTAGTAAAAATATGATTGTTGTCATTGTTAGTGCAATTGCGGTATCGCATATTGTTGCATATGGAAATAAAATGACCGAAGGACTTGATGAAAAAGAAGGTCTAGAAGAAGATGAAGAAAAAGAAGACTTTACTGAAGGCGTGGAGGAAGAAGATGATGAAGGGTTTGCGGAAGGTATCCCGGACAATGAAGAAAAAGATGATGAAGAAAAACCTAAAAAGAAGAAATCTACCGATGAAGAAGATGATGCATTTACAGCAAATATTGATAAAATGCAAACACTTCTTAACCAGACCGAACAAATGGTTAAACAATCAAATCAACAAGGGTTTCACACCATGAGCAGTAGTTTTTCTGAATATCATTAAAAAAAAAGGGGGTTGACCCCCCCCTTCATTTTTATTTTTTTAATTAAATTATACGAAATATATGTTTTTATACGAAATATATGTTTTTATACGAAATATATGTTTTTATTTTTTTTTTTTTTTTTTTTTTTTTT
>Ga0209596_1000285_pt1 | contig 47253 bp, 61 predicted proteins | sample M_130807_MF_Meta_FD_187314 | JGI IMG/M metagenome (GOLD analysis project Ga0209596, IMG submission 187314) | Freshwater microbial communities from Lake Montjoie, Canada to study carbon cycling - M_130807_MF_MetaG (SPAdes) (version 2) | ecosystem: Environmental > Aquatic > Freshwater > Lake...
ACATTTGTGTTAGCTATCCACAAAATCCCTCCGTTTGTAAGTATGATATTGTTATAATTGTATGTTGCATTTGCTGCAAGTGTAAGCGTTGTTCCATTAACAATAAGGTCAGGATACACAATAGGAGCTGGCATAGCCCCGCTCACAAACTTACCTCGCACAAACTTGTTATCCGCAAAGCAGGTAACAGTCGAGAGCAATAGAATAACAATTAATTTGTTCATAGACGCCACAGAAACACATTAGTAGGAAAGCAAGTGCCTACACCATTAGTTTGTATGCGGTATGTTGCATTAGGTGAAAGCGGTATAGTGAAAGGAATCTGATTAGTGCCAGGAGTCACGCTATGATGTGCAGCAATAATGCTTAAGTTTTGTGCGACACCATTGTTGGTGTAGTAAATAACTGCTCCAGCATCAAGTGTTGCTGTGCAAATGGCATACAAAGAACCCACAAGAAACGAACGCTGGTTGGCGTTTGTGTATACTGTGTTTAACACAAGGTTAGTTAACCCGCCGTTAATCTGTGCCGTGTTAGTATCAATGCTAGACACATACGCACTCAACCCATTCGTAAACAACGTAACGTCAAACACGTTTGTCTGACCTGTACCAGTAGCAACAAAGTTAGCCGCATACGCTGTGTTAGTCACAAGAATCCCAGCGAAGTTAGTACCACTAGTACTAGTACCTCCTCCGTTAATTGCGCCACCACTACCGCCACTACCGCCAGTAATTCCACCGCCGGCAATAGCAGATAGTCCAGCTGCAAGTAAAACAATAGTGATTAAATATTTCATACACCAGTAGGTATCGGATTACCACCAGAGTTATTACGACCTTGATCATTACGATAAAGAACCGTAGTAGCAACAGTTGTGCCACCAGTAGCATAGACAGAAATCCTAAGACGATGATTAGAGCAATCAAGCTGTTGATACTGCTGAAGGATTCCGTTATAGTTTACCGTTGACGCATCTTGACCGATAGCGTAATACAAACTATTTGCACCCACGTTCTGAATATACCGATAAGCAATCTCTTGCATCTTCGGCTGAACAGTCTGGTCGGGAATGACATCAGTTGAAGTATTCGTCGCAACAGTAATTGGAACTGCGCCAGCAGCATAGATACCACGCTCAGCAACATTAATTGTTCTAATCATAAACTTAAAATAAAATAAAGTAGAGAGGTTAGTCCTTTCGAACTAACCTCTCCGATGTTAACTTACTGAACAAACTGCACGGTCAGGGTACCTGAACCAGCAGACGTGTTCGTAGCCCAGATGCCATTCTCAAAGATATAGCTTGTGGGGTTAATGGTTGTAGTAGTACCAACCAGCGCAGACACACTAAACCGTTGCGGATAGTTATTCGTAGTACCAGCAACAGAGTTGGTAACGTCCACCAAATTTACGTTGGTAGCAGAATTAACAACACCAAAGTAGTTAGTCCACGTAGTGACGAGGTTAGTAGCATAACTAGTAATGTTCGTATACGCAGCATTCGTATAAGTAAACACGTTCGTCGTGCTATCATACACCACCACCGTAGCATTGCTAGACGAAGTACAATTAAACGTAACAGAAGTAACTTTGGCATAACCACCAAACAAACTACCCATCACGTTAGTTGCAGTACTAGGAGCAACCGCGATGCTGATGCTAGCCGCACTAGAGAGGCTAACCGCAGCAATGAGACTGAACAATGAAGCAATAATCTTTTTCATATATGTATTAGTTATTAGTTAAAGATTAGGCAGCAATCTTGTTCGGACGTTTACGGAAGAACAGAATCGGAAAGCCATAACGACGCTCAGCAGGGAGATAACCATGCGTAGCTTCAGAGATGAACTTCAACTGTTTACCGTAGTGGTTCAAGTCGTAAGAACTATCAGCATACTGAATCAGCACCTGATCCGTCAAACGCACTTCACCATTCCAACGCAGCGAATAGAACTTCTCAGCCGCCATGTTAGTGGAGGTGAATTCCTTCGGCGGAGGTCCGACTTTGATAGACTTACCATAATCAGCACCAAGCATCCACGCGATTTCAACTGGCGCAGAAAGGAGCGAAGTGTAGTAAGGATTCGGTTTCCACTTGTTATCCGTAGCGTCAAAGATTTCAGGCGCAATCGGAGTACCAGCAGAGTACAACACAGTAGTACCATCCGGTCCTTTCACGTCAACAGTGTTGAAGCGAATCGGATAACGATGGAACTTAACAGTAGTAGTACCAAACAGCAAACCACGGAAGTCTTGGAACAAGAGGTTCAAGTCAAGCGGTTTGAGAGTCTGGACATCGGGGTCAAAAGTAAAGTTCATCCACGCTTCCGTAGAAGTGATGAGAACGTATTTACCTTTCAGACCTTCATTGTCAACAGGCATATTGCGAGCAGACTCAAACGCAGGAGCAGCAAAGTCTTCTTGCAGAGCAAGAGCGGCATTGTACACGTCACGCAGAGTCAAACCCTGAGTAACACCAGCATTAGAGTTACTACCAAGAACAGTACCAGCGAGCCAACTAGCAGTCTTAGAACCCGCAGCATTATACGCAGAGTTCATCGCGCCCGTAGGTGAACCAGTAACAATACCAGTACCAGCGAGATAGATGTTCTGGGCAGCTTGCCACATCTGGGTTTCAATGAACTGGTTGTTAGAAATCGCAATCTTCTCAACAATGTCTTTGTTTGCAAACTGGAGATAGTTCTTCCAGAAAGAGTTAAACGAAGGCAAGAAGTTGAACTGATACGACTCATAGTCGTGCATATACACGACAGCTTGTTCAATGGATTCCGTAACCTGATGAATGTCCTTGTTAGGAGCAGTCGTAATCGGGTTCGGGAAGAAGAACGCACGACCAACAGGCGAACGCTGAGGAGTCACACCACGCATGGTGTTACCTTCATTCGGCTGCCAATCCACGTCACCGAGGAGTTGTTCAAACACGTTCCAAATAGGAAACTGTTTGACCTCGTTTTTCACGAGGTAGAACGGGAGCTTCTGAAACCTATCAGCATCTTCTACTGTAGCGTTTGCAAAAGCAGCCGGTTTATCATAATATGCAGGCATATTGCTTTTAGTTGTTAATTGGTTAATCTGACAGTTGAACCGTGTGGATATAGTAAAGTCATATCGCAACTGTTGATGCCCTTCAACAAATAGTAGCAGTAGAATGTCATGCCCTTGACGTAGAAGCGGTAGCCAGCCCATGCTAGCTACCGCTCTATAAGCAAGTTCCGTGCCAAAAACAGACACTACTAATATCTATTGGTGGCTGTAGGTTTAAATATCTAAGTCATCAAATACGCTAGGTCCGCCGAATTTAGACTTGCCTACGCCACCACTAGCAGGCTTATCTACACTGCTAGGTTCTGCACGCATAGCTTCACCGCGTTTGGTTTCAGTAAGTTGATTCTGTGCTTTAAGACTACGAATTTCAGCACCATAGATTTGAAGTGCAACAAACATATTAGATGCAACATCAGCAAGAACATTGTTGCGGTGATAAGTAGGAAGAATACTAAGGAAGTCATTCTTTACATCACGAACAGTTTTCTCACCAACACCTTCAACATTAAGTCTGTGGTCAAGAATTTCAGGATTAGATACCCATGCAAACTTTTGTGATTGCACTTGTTGAATACCTGCGCTATCTTGCTGAATGCGTTGCATATAATTCTGCTGCAATCCTTGAAGATTACCACGAACTTGATTTGCCATCTGAGAAGCGTATTGCATACGTTGACGCACATCTTCTTCTGCCATATCAGTAGGCGGCTGAGGAGAATCATAAACAGGTTCGCCTTTAGCATTCCAACCTTTAAGCGGAGTCCAGTCTTTACCTTGCTTGATATTGATTAACTGTTGCTGCCAATACTGAGCTTCAGTTGTAGCGTAGTAAGAATCTTCCTGAACTTTCTTGTATTCAGGATCTAACTTATACGCTTCAGGGTTCTGCAAGTAAACTTCGTTTCTATACTGTTCAAGTTGCTTCTTCTCACGCAACTGCTTAGAAGCAAAATCAAATGCAGTGTTTGACATCTGCTTGAGATGTTTAACTTCATCTTCGTTAAACCCGCTATAATCTCGGCTAGATGCAGATGGTTTAACTTGTTCGCCAATAGTCTTCTGCACTTTTTCCGAAAGCTCCGCCTTCGGCGTAGCCTCAACAGATTCTTCAGCCTTCGGCTTATCTTGCCTTACGCCCTTCGGGTCGCTCCGCATTTCACCCTGCTTTGCAGTCTTGACAGCCTCAGGTGTACTTTGGCTAACATCACTTTTAGGAACATCAATCCCGAGTTCAACAGCTTCGTCGCTAATATCAAATGAAGCTCTTGATACATCTGATGGCACGGGCTTTACTTCATAAGGTTTGGTCGACTTAGTTCCAGGTGACGACGTGTTAGTACTAGTAATAGTACTTGATAGCGTAGCTGTCGGACTAGGACTAGCAGTTGTGGTTACTGGTGCAGGAGCGGATTCACCGCCAACATCACTTGATGGATTTCTCAACAAACGATTTAGTTTCATGTAATTGTTTCTTTATTTGTTTAACTACTTTCAACTGACCAACGTATAAACGGATTTCAAAATCAGTTGTACTTTTGAAATTTGTAGCCTGTGCTTCAATGTGATTTTCTAGACTAACAATCAAATCATCCAGTAGTGTAAACGCGCCGATTGTAGTTGGCAGTTTACACCACTGAACGTGTTGATTTGCAAGTATTGCTCTTGCTTCTTGTTTTCTCTGCTCGTCCATTACTGTTGCGGTTGCTGTGGTTGCTGTTGCGGTTGCTTCTGCATCTGCTCTGCCTGTTGTGCCACTGCTTGCAACTGAGGCAACGCATTCACTTTACCTGCATCCGAAAAGAACTCAGGATGTTTAGTAAGCTGTACAATACCCTGCATCACTTGCATCATCTGTTGCTGTTGCTGCGCTTGTGCAGACTGAGCCTGTTGTGCTTGTTGTTGCTGTGACTGCTGAAATATCTGGATATACTTCTGTGCATATTCCGGAAACATCTTAGTAAGCAAGTCACTCAAAAACGAGATGTTTGCCGGTGTATTCTGTACCACAGGCCAAGCACTCATCATCTGTTGAACCACTTGTTGACGTTCGATGACATCCGTATCTCCAGAGGGTTTGATGTTCCACTGTTCAGCATACATTTGCCTTATGTCTGGCAGAACATCTTGAATTAATCCAGATAGAATCCTAGACTGTACAATCTCAAACATACACTGGTACATCGAACGCAACGCACTAGAGAACAACACCACCTGTACTGTTGTCAACGCACTTGCACTCTGTGTAGCCGCTGAGATTTCCGTAGCGGTTTTCCTACTGTCCTTGCGATTCTGTGCAGCAAAGTTAACCTGCGAGGTCTCTTGCATATTCATCGTTACCAACGACTGAATAGCTGCAAGCATATCCGCACTAGGCGCATTCAACTGAAACTGTTGAATCTTCTTGTTAATCAACGCACCTGTGCGAAAGAACACATTTTTCTGCAACGCTTGGTCATCATTAGGGTCATCAGTATCTTTTGAGAAATACAACCCACTAGCCCTACGATGCGCGGTACAGAATGAAGATATCAAACTACTCGCTGCTTCTTGCACGTCTTCATCTAAGAACACACGACCTTTTAACTGCGATATCGTATTATTCTCACTAATTAGATACGGAAACAAGAAATACGGATACATCGTCTCGTACGCATCTTCACTCGCCGGTTGTTTAGTAGTAGGATCAATCTGTCCTGTCAGCTTGCGTCGTCCAATAAACAACGGTCTTGGCACTCTAAGCCAATCATCCGCTACGTCATCTTGCGCCCAAGCTACATGAACCACACCTCTAACCCTAAACATTACCTTATACACACAATACAATGACTTATCACGCTTATCCATCACTGCGTCCGCAGAACTAGAGGTCGCCGTACGCTCACTACCAATGACTTTATCTACCTGTTCTTGACTAAAGTCCGCAGTATCTACTAGCGTTAGCAACTTAGTTTTTGAGAAATAATACTTCCTCAACAGCATCTCGCACTCTTGCAGGTCTTTAGTATCATTAATAAACCCAAAGTCACCCATTGATATAACCTCATGCGACACCTCACCTTTCTTAGTCTGGTCAAACACTACTTCCATTATCGAATACCCATTTGCTTGAAACGAATCAATATTCGCATACATCGGTATCTGCCAACCTTCATACCGCAATCTAGAAGTAACATCCTGTTCCAACCTATCTGGTGTTATTGACACATTAGTCCTATGCTGCAACACCACAGCCCGATTTGACTGAGTGACATATTGAATATACGAAGACTGTTCTCTACGTATATTCGAGTCAATCAAGTGCATGGGAGTATAAATCTCGTCAGGCGCAAGCCTTCCAGCTTTCCGCTCGCCTTCAATATCTATCTCCGTATAACGCAACCGACGAGAAGCAGTCGCTTTCGACTGCAACTCGCCCGCCACGTCACGTAACTCTTTTAACTTATTACGCCAGTCAGTATAATTAATACTATCTACGTAATCTACAGATGAGTCAAGTGGCATAACAATTATTACGACGGAAGTCCTTCTATATCAAACGTACCGCTCCGTTCTGATTTAGTTTTAGAACTAGCAAGTTCCCGCTGCCGATCATTAATACAGTTCTGCAAGTAGTCTAACTGATGCTTAGTCGCACGATAGACCATAGAATCCGCGCTTTTCTGGAACTGCTCAGGTACTTTAACATCGCTCTCTCCATCTTCCTCACTGTGCATTTCAGTTCCCGCTTCTTCCTCTGCCATTTGCATATCATCACTTTCAGCACTTTCTTCTTCGGGCGTTTCAGCAGCTTCTTCCTCAGGAGATTGCATTTCCATGTCCATATCTTCTGACTCATCTTTAACAGACGCGTTTGGTTTTACCAACTCATCATACATCATCTTTTTATTTTTAGCCATATAGTTCTTTATTTAGATTTCGGTAGTTGACTAGCTGTGTTAGAATTAAAAACAACTGGAGGTTGCGGCTTAGCAGCTTGCGGCGGAGGCGGAGTAGCAATCGGCGGCACTACATTTTTTGGCGCAGGTTTCTTTATCTCATGCACGCCCAGCTTTAGCATAACCTTATCCATACCACACGTACAGCTAGCTTCTTTCAACTCCGGTAGCTTCGAATCAATAACACAAACTGTACCACACTTAACACACGTATATTTATTCATATATTAACTATCTGTCTACTATTGTTTACGTCTTTAACTAGACGTTTTAAGCGTGAAATATCTCTTGATATAAACGCCGCTGTGTGACCCGTAAAATAACCACTCTGAAACTCATCCTTTGCCCACTCTCTTATACTTAGCGGTGCTTTAAACTCGTTTTCCGCTTTCTCTTTATCTTCTGGCGTTTCTTTATACTCTTGTCGTATTGCACTATCATCTGCAGTTAACTTACTCTTGTATTGTGAATAGCATAATACCACACTATCCGCACGGTCTGGACTAGGTCTACCCGCTGCTCTTGCTTGCAACTTTGACTCTAGCTTATGTTTATTCCCTTCCGTTATCTTGTAATACCTAGTAGAGAGCTGCCTTACTAACCGATCATCCTGGCACAGCCACGCTTCGCCAGTCTCTAATAGTTTACCAAAATTAAACCACATCTCTGCGCCGCGATTAATATACACGCGGTCGTTGTACGCTTTGTTCTGGTTAAGCACATACCTTATATTCGTCCAGCCTTTTGACCTCAACTGGTCAATAATCGGTTTACCTAACCCACCAGCGTCTGCATATATAAACGCATTCGGTTTATCCAACCCGTGTTCCTTAAACTTCTCTACCAGAAAATTAACTGTATCTTGTGTGTTATTGAATCTAAATGGGATAACCTTTAATAACTTATTCCCATTGCGCACACTTAACACTGTCTCGTCACCACCCGCAGATAAGTCTAATCCGCCAGTATTAACCGGTTCAGACAACCAACCTAGTGTATCTCCTACTCTGTTAACCGAACGCCAGATGTGTGTATATGCAATCACAGTCATCTCATCCGTAGTACCAAACTCTGCTAGTACGCAAGATTTAAACGCTGCTCCGTTCTCACCGCCGGGCATTAGCGTTTTAAGTTCCTCAATATACGCTAGTGACAAATGCGAACAATCATACGCGGTAATATGATACTCTACCCAACCGCCGTTAGCATCAAGTATGTTATCCAAGTCTTTACGGTTTCGCGAGCCTGTACAGACGTTGAAGAAATGCCCCATAGGAAGTCCAGGGCTAGATACGTCCACACGATGAGTAAACCCTGTGCAGCGAGCAAGTGCAGTAAAGATTTCATCTGGAATTGATTTAGCTTCGGAAGTAAAAATTGCAAGTTTTCCATCGTTAATAATCGGATGCCATCCTTCTGCGCGACCTGCTTCATCTGTAACAAACAATTCTATCGTTGAACGCGATATCTGACACTCATAATGCCGGTAGTTAATCTTCCAGCAATTTGGATCAATCTTTGCATTACACTGTTCTGCTAGTTGTTGTATGTATTTATTCGTTTGCCTGTCTAGCTGAGTGCCAGATGCGCTAGTTACGATAGAGACCGCTTGCGTGTATTTAAGCGAAAACCACACTACGCACGCCGCAATAATGTATTTATCTTTTCCGCTACCATTAGCAGCACGAACCGCAGCTTTAAACGGACAGTCAGCTGTCCAGTCTTTAGCAGCAAAATCTAACATAAACTGCATCTGCCATTTGTGTAGTTTTTCTTTGCCCTCAAGTAAGTTATCATCTAACACTAACAATAACTCATACGGGTCGGTAAACTCTAACGACCTTGCAACTGCGATTTCGGGAATCTGTTCCATGTTATTGCTGCACTACTTTTGCGTTAATATCTATCACAGTAGCATCTCGCAGCTGTTTAGCCTTATCTACCCGCTCAGATAAGAACTGATAGTTATTCTGCACAGTAACGCGTTCCCGAGGCTTCATTAACCCAGCGCGTTGTTTAATAATAAACTCATACGTCTTGCGTCGAGTCTCCTCATTTTCAGCGTATGATGCTAAATGCTCTAGACCTTTCATTGCTAAGTCTTCTAGCTTAGCAAACTTTGCATCTAGTCTATCGCCGGTGTTATCGTATATTTCCTTCACCGCTGCGACATCTTTAGTCATCACTGCCATGACATTTTCCAACGACAATCCTAGAGCAGATGCTATCTGCTCCGCTTCAAACCCGCGTTTAACGAGTTCTACTATCTGTGTCGTTGTTGCACTCATGCCCATGTTTATCTATCTGTTCGCCGCTGTTATTGTTCTCTTTAATCGCTGCTTTAACCATCGGACTAGCCATTACCAGTTTCGCGCTCATCTCCGAGAACCCTACCAACGCTAGTTCTATTTCTTTTTGTTTCATACTTAACTTTATATTCCTCACTACCCGCCGCAACTACCTAGCCTATTAGCATATCCCATGCCACATTTTCCCTCTACTCTGCACGCTCAGTGGCTCTAGTATATAGTTCAACTTTAGAAATTTATCATTTCGAGCGACTATGTTAGTTCCGGATACGCACGTTGCTTCTGGGGAGGACTGGCTAGGTAAGTTGCTATCGGTAGTATATCGGAGCTAAACTAGCGGTCATAAGTAGCACTAATGCGAAGGATAAGTAAATTTCATGCGGGTTTGCTAGCGTTAGGATTGATCCGAGAGAATAGCCCGGATCATCGCCCTGGCTAATTGCAAAACGAGTTGCGCAACGTGACGCTGGAAACTCTCCACGCACACGCACACGACTAGCGTTGCGTTGCGTAAAGTTAGCGCAACGGCATTTGGCAGACCTCTCCGCGCAACTCCGCGCAACGGCAGAAGTTAGAGTAGAGTAGCGTTTATACTAGCGTAGAGTTGAGTTGTGAGAATAGAGAGAGGAAGTTGCGTTGCGCTGAGACAACATAATTCAACGGCAGACGGGGGAAGATAGGCGGAGAAAGAAAAACGCCCTAGCGGGTTAGGCTAGGGCGTTGCGTAGTGGATTAGGTGTTAGGTGTTAGTTGAGAAGGCACGGCGGATTACTCCGCGCGTGATCATGTCAGCTTGTCGGGTCTTATCCTCGTACACTTGGCGAGCGTGTAGCTTGGCAAGTTCGGCGTTTTTTATTTCATCATGTTCGGGCGCATATAATCCATTTGCTATCACGCTAGCTTGGCGACGAATAGCGCAAATTACGAGATGGCTAGCTTTTGTGGGGTTGGTTTTCATTTTAGTTAATAATTAATAATTTATTCGCTATCAATCTCCGCTTGCAACTTAGCAATAGCGGTTGCCAATTCTACCAGCTTGGCGGTTTTGCTAGCGTCAAAGTTTTTCATCAGTTCGGATTGCTCTTTTACGAGACGTTTAACCTCGCTGGCTTTCCCGCTACGCTGGCGAGTGATAGAGTCAATCGTGGAAACGTACTGGCGGAGAGCGGCTAGCTTTTCCGCGTCTGATAGCGTTTTAGGAGTTTTCCCATTTGCTGGCGTTGTCACTTGCAGAGAAACCATAGCCTTGTCAAAGTCCGCTTTGATAAAAGCCATGATGCTATCAAATCCGCGAAAGAACTTTAAGAGGTTCTCTCCGGTGCTAGCGTAGTCCTCAACCTTCTTCCCGCTGGCTTCGCTGGTCTCAAGTAACTCCGTGAAGTCAACCGAGTAAAAGGTCTTCCCTTCCGCGCCCTTGCGCCCTTGTGTGGTCTCCGTAGTGATGGGCAAGGAGAACCCCTCATGTTCAAGGATATTAGTGGTGGCGGGCGTTGCGGTCGTGTTCTTAGTTTTCATCTTTTAAGTAGCGTGTTGAACTAGTGTTAAGTTCAAAAATTAATTTCACGCTACGTTCAAGTTATACTAGGGGCAAAAATTTGTCAATCCCTCTTTCGCAACTATTTTTAAGGTATTAGTTGCGCTACTTGTTAGCATTAAAAAAACTTATGATCCACCATAGCGTAGAGATCGCCCTGGCATAGGATCATAAGTTACCCAAACTAGCGTGCGCACTTACCTATTTCTCCTTCTATCGGCTACAAGCATATCCTATCCGCATACATACATAGCCTACACAATACTTTACATAACTAGTAATAAACTAGTTGCTTTTCTATGGCTTGTGTGGTATATTATCGCCCTACGGTGGATTGGAGCTAGCGGAGCGGCTATCGTAGGCAACATTAACTAGTAAAACATTAACTACCATATGACACGAACTGAACTAAAAGAGCTACTGCCCCTTATGCTAGGCAGCGCGGACTATATCGAAGTAACTATCACCCAAGCCAACATCATCCGTAGCGTAGATAATCACTACGAGCTATGCCACCTAGAGTCTGCTAGCGAGACTGTTAACTGGCAAGGTCAGCCAGTAGCTAACTGCTACGGCACTAACCTACGACTCTGGTCTAGGCAAGACTGGGAACTCACTAGCAACGTACGGCAGAAACTAGTAGCTAAGTCTGAACACGATCGCATAGAGCGCATCGCTAGCATGGAACACCGCGAGACGCTAGTAAATGCCATCATCACGCACTTTGCTACGCTCTCCGTACCTCGGGAAGTAGTGGTCAAACTTATCATCGGTGACTCCGATACTATCAAACTAGAAGAAGTTATCAAAGGTCTCCGTGCTAATGGAGCTAAGATCTAATATCATATGAAACCTACTATACTAACAAACGAACAAATACGCTATGCGTTGCTTGTTAACAAGTTCGCTCATAATGCTAGCAAACAAACTAGTCAATTCTGCAACGGATACCTCGTATCAGTACTACACTATTGCGATGCTTGTCAATTTGATGCAGCTCAGCAAGCTGAGTTCGAAACACTAGCTGAGATGGACACGCTACGTTATCATGCAGACAATCGTAACTAACTATTAACTATATGTTACTATCTAAACTATCCCCGAATATCATACCATTCGATTGGCAAGCGGAAGCATCCGCAGCTATCGTGGACACACTAACTACTAAAAACGGCGCATTACTACGCGCTGGCACAGGTACTGGTAAGATGTACATGGCAGCGCAGTCTATCCGTACGCTACTAGAACTTGACTTACTAGTCAAGCCACCCGGTAGCATCAATCCGTTTACTGTGCTATGGCTCACGCCCAAGTCTGTTAAGTCCCAGACTCAACGCGTAGTGTTCGAGTACGGCTTAACTAGTCACGTCATGGTCATGTCGTATAGCGAGATCAAATCCGCTATGGGAGCAATGTATATCACTTGGATAGATGACGGCATCTGTCAGAAACCGATCTGGAACTTAAATATGCTCCCCGCGCTAGTTAAGTGCGATGAGTGCCAAGTACTTAAGAATCCCAAGTCATTGCAGTCTATCGTAGTCCGTGCGCTTCCCGAGACTGTCAAGTCTATCTTTGCTAGCGCAACGCCGTTCCAACGCACAGTAGATGCTACTACGCTATGCGAACGCTTCCGTGTAGTTACTCCCTACAACACGCTACCATGCGTCGAAGCTACTAGCGAGCGGCTTGTATCCAACATCGCATCGCCCAAAAACAAGGACGAGTACTCACCTAGCGCAGTCGAACGCTTGCGTAGCGCAATCGGTGACTATATCGTAGAACTCAAAAACGTACGCTTCAAGTATCCATCGCATACTAAATGCGTATCTATCGCATTCAAAGACAATGCGGAAGCATCAGCATATCAAAAGCTAGTAGATAGACTTATCGAGAACCTTAACAAGCGCAAAGGACGCGACGATGATAGCTACGTGTTCTTCCTAGTTGAGATGCAGAAGATGCAGCAAGGTGCGGAGTTACTACGCAAGAACCACATATGCGACCGAGTCATGGCTAACCAATCCGAGAAAGCCGTTATCGTAGCTAGTAACTTCGTTGACACTATCAGCGCTGTCCACTACGAGCTAACGCACGGACGCGGTATATCACCGGATCGCATAGCTATCATCGTAGGCGGTCAGAAGCCCGAGGAACGGCAGACTATGGTAGATGAGTTCCAGAAAGGCAAGCGTGACATCATGCTATTCACCATGCGCTCGGGTGGCGTTGGCGTATCTATGCACCATGACCGCGCTAGCACAAAGCCGCGTCATATCATACTTCCGCCCACTTGGTCTGCTATTGACCTCGTGCAAGCACTAGGTCGTGCGCATCGCTTAACTAGTATGTCCGCTACTACACAGGAGATCCTATGGTACGGCGGCACTATCGAAGATGCTGTCAAGATTAAGGTAGAACTCAAGATTAAATGCCTATCTAAAGCGGTCACAGCCAAAGAACAGTTCGTAGATACCTTCATGGCACAAGTTGACAAGACTATTGAAGCCGAGAAGCTAATCGACGAGAGCGAGAAGCTAGCACACGTTGGAGATAACATAGACAACGACGACACCGACTCGAAAGACGAAGAAGATGCTATCACAGGCGAGGGCTTAGATAGCACAGACGACAATAACAAATAACCTATACTAACTATGAACGAACAGATAATGATAGCAGCTGGATTCAATAAGCAAGTAGAGAACGCTCGCAAAGGTATGTGCGCGTGGTGCAAAGTACCCGTGCGCGTAGCAGACTTCCGTGACTGGATATCTCGTAAAGAGTACGGCATCTCTAAGCTATGCCAGAAGTGCCAAGATAGCGTGTTCGGTACTAACGACAACTAACCTATAACCTATATACTATTATGACTAGATGCGAAGACTATCCTTGCTGTGGTCACGAGTCTGGATGTTGCCCAGACTATAACAAAGATGGAAAGCAACTTAATATGAAATGTACGTGCGGTGCTACGTTACCACGCAAGAGCAGATATTCTGTCTGCTATAGTTGCTTGGATCGTTCACTTGCTAGCGAAGGCGACGGCGACGATTGTTGGTATGACGATAGCTTTTAACCTATATACTATATGAAAACATTTAGTCAAATCTGCAAGATACTAGAAGCACACGGCTGGTCTAACGGACGAGGTATATACTTCGGCGGCTGTACTAGCTGGAGCTATACGCGCAATAACAGAACTGTGCGTATACAAAGTCATAACAGTTACAGCCCTAAGATAGCTGTTAGCGTCAGAAAATCTTCTAAGTCCTAGCGCAAGTTTATGCAAACATTCCTACCTTATCAATCGTTCCTGCAATCTGCAAAAGTCCTAGACCGACAACGCCTAGGTAAGCAACGCGTCGAGTGCTTACAGATATTCAACGCGCTAGCTAACCCAGACTACGGCTGGCAGAGTCATCCCGCAGTTACTATGTGGCGCGGTCATGCTGATGCGCTGTATATGTATTCAATGGCAATCGTAAGCGAGTGGCTACACCGAGGCTACAAAGATACTTGCCAAGATAAGATAACTAACGTATGGCGTACGCTACCTATGGGTACGCCTCCCACATGGCTAGGTCGTGAAGACCTACACGCTAGTCATCGCAGCAATTTACTACGCAAGCTACCTGCGTGGTACGGGCAGTATGGTTGGACAGAACCGACTACACTTCCCTATGTATGGGTGGCATAACTAATAAACAAACAAGTAATATGAAATACAAAACACTAACTCCGACACTCAAATCTACTCCTGCTAAACTAGCACCGCAAAACTATACATATATGATACGCGACAAGGAGATTATCACACCTAATTGCTATTGGAGGAGAGCAGGCTCCGAGTACACTTGGATAGCAGCGTCAACAGATATCGGTATGACTCCCGATACTATTATATCAGTCAATCCTATGCAATGGGAATGGATCAAACCTGTTGACCCGAAACAGCTATCAAAGGCTATCATACGCACAACATACAGAGACGGCTCTTACAAAGCGCAAGCATACAAGACTATCGCAGGTGCTAAGAAAGCCTTGAATGTACTAATGTATAACAAGAATGTTGCAAACATATCTATCGAACTCCTATGAAACAACAATACTACGCTATCATCCGAGATTACGAAGACATCACTACGCCTATACCGCTAGGTAATCTAACAGAAGACAATGCTATGCTACAATACGACTTGCTTCTACAAACCAACCTAGATGCTATCGTACTCACACTCGACCAGCTAATCAAACTACGAGCAGACCTAGCAAACATATGAAAGAACCAGACGATACAGACTCAGCTAAAGAAATATACCTGCTAACGCTGGAAGCTATGAAATCTCTAGCGCGTACAGATAACGTAACCGACGATGAACTACACTCGCTTGGACGTGCTATCACAGGACTCGGCGCACTCACGCTACAGTATCCACAGACAGCAAAGCAAATGATATACATCATTAACAACATCATGGCTCAGATAGTAATGCACGAAGAAAAAGACTTCACAGACGAGACAGCTATGAAGTATGTGCAGTTAGTTATCAACGCATTAGCTATGTCAAACTCAGCAGAATCAGGTACAATACGCAACTAATATGACAGACATACTATCACCGGATATAATGCAGCATCTAACTAATGCTCGCGTTATAGCATTGCTAGCTAGCGGCAGCAAACCAAACATCAACGAGCTAGCTAAGTTCATCATCGCACAGGATGCGTTCAAGACTAACGACCCTGATACTATCAAAATGAAAGACCGCGCTATCAAACTAGCAGACCGAGAGGAGTCTGTTATCATACGTGGCGAGTCAGGCACAGGCAAGGAACTTGTAGCACAAATGCTACACGGCTCACGCACAGGTAACTTCGTAGCGGTTAACTCTACTGCTGTCACCGAGACACTATTCGAGTCAGAGCTATTCGGTCACGTGCGCGGTTCCTTTACTGGCGCAGCCACAGATAGAGCAGGGCTGATAACATACGCTAACAATGGCACGCTATTCTTTGATGAGATAGGTGATATGCCATTGACATTGCAACCAAAGATACTGCGCGTGTTACAGTCTAGGAAGTATCGCGTAGTAGGTAGCAACAGCGACCAGCAAGTCAAGTGCCGTATCATAGCAGCTACGCATATGAACCTAGAAGCGTTAGTCAAGCAAGGCAAGTTCAGGCTAGACCTCTATCAACGACTGGCTTGCTTCGAGTTGCATATCAAACCACTGCGAGAACGCAAGGAAGATATCCTGCTACACGTACGCGACGAGCGATTACTACACGTGCTATCAGAACTATGGGGCAAGACAGGCAATGAGTTCTTGCTAGGTAATGTCCGCGAGTTAGAAAACATAATCAAACGATGGGAAGTACTAGGAGAAATATAACATGGCAACACACAAGATAATAAACTTCAAGCTAGTGCAGTATGCTAGCATGCACTATGAGAATCAGTTCGGCGAGATGATACGCAACAAGCCGAAGGGACGTACGATATACGGCGGGTTAAAAGTAGTTGACGACAGCGAAGCAATACCATATTACATGGACTATCCAAACGAGACGCAGCTAGAACGCGCACGGCGACTCGGTATCATAGACCAATGGCGACCAATAGTAGTCTTTACCTACTCATCTAACAAGACAGTATGCTTCACAGGTGAGAAGGCGAAGTCTATGTGGGAAGGATGGAGTAAATATATATTCGACAAATAATAACTATGAAACTATCAGATGACCCAGAGTATGCTAAGTGGCTAGCGTCAATGAAGAAACCACACAAGCTATCGAAGACGCTTACGTACAAAGGTATGACCAAGACGTATAAGGAATGGGCAGAGGTGCTAGGTATCAGCCGACAGACTATCAAAGATCGCGTCCGTAACAAGTGGACTGTCGAACAAATACTAGAGACACCGCAAATGGTTAACAGGTACAAGTAACAATACAGCCACCAAGATGAAATAGATTTGCCAATTTTTGGCATCAATCCTGCTAATAGACTGGCAGCTAGCGCGGCGTGTGCCGTAAACTAGACAAGTAGTAAACAACAAGTAGTAAACAAACAACAATAGAAATATATGTCAGATTCCACAACTCCCTCTATCGCATTCGAAGTCATTCCGTATCGTAAAGGCGGCGACGCTGAACAGTTCTCCTATACCACAAAAGTCTATCCGACTATCGAGATTGCTATCGAAGACCTCGGACAGGACGTAGCGTTGGACGTGTTGAATGCGGAAGTTGCTGCTCGCATCGGTATGCGTGCGCGTAATGCGGCTGGCTTTACCAAGCTGGCTGAGGCTCCTGCTGCTAATCGTGCTAGCGTTAAGAACGAACTGCTGGCTCATCTGCTCTCGAAGTATCCTAGCAAAGTTATCTTCTCTGAAGATGATGCGCGTAATTGGAAACCCGGAGTGCGCGAGCTTACCTTGACTGGTATCCAGAAGAAGATTAACGAGGCTTACAAGTCTGGTAACATGACTGACTTTACCTTCTGGGTTGGTCAGTTGCAAGCTGCTGCTCAGCGTCAGCAAGAGCGCGTTGCCGCTGGACTGTAATCGGTAGTTAGTACACGCGCTGACAGACCGCTTATAGTCTGTCGATTAAATAGAGTAGATAGTGATATAGTTATCTGCTGGTGCTACTAAGCCAATCAGATACTATCCGTGTTGTTGACTGTTCGAACTATATACAACCATCAGTATCTACTCTATTTAGTCTAGTCATTTTAAGCAGAAGGTAACGCTAGGAATAACCAACGAATACTAGCGCGGTTGGGTATGGGTGAGTGATAGTATCGGTCATGGGCTATCGCTTGTTTGTTTGCCGAAGTGAATCCTACTTGGTGACTAGACTACAACTTTGATACAGTCATATATAAGAGATAAGCGGAGTAGGTAATCGACTATTACCACACGCAAAGACAGCCTAGTCAGCTCGCTGTATCACTAATCTTGCCGTCAGAGAAAAGTACTTGTTTGGGTTCAAGCAACTGTTGGCGTAGCCTAACAGATGACACTAGCTATAAATACAAACGCATCTAAAACAGTTGCAAACGCTCTGACGGCACATCAATCCTCCACTATGTAGGAGTAGTAATACATAGCATCATAGATAGAAACAGAACGGCTTGCTTCGCGCATCCTTCTCTAGTATATCGCCCGCGTGGATGATGTAAACTTACTGCGCTGGATTAGAAACAGAAGTTCTCTGGGTGGTAGGTAGCAATGGTATGGAACAAGGAGGTGTTAACCATCTAGTTCTTATCTATCTAGGCTTTGGTTGTGCGACACGTACATACTAATCCCGAACTACCTACCACTCTTTGAACATAACTTAAACAAACAAACCATGTCAACCCGTATAACACTTAGCAATCTTGTCCCCGTAGATATCGACGAGTCCGCTTCAAGTACGCATCGTCCGTACTATACCGAGTTCAATGCGCTAGCTGTCAAGCCTATCTTTGACGCACTCATTGCTAACAACAAGTCAGTCTTCTACTCTGCCTCGCAAGCTGGATGTTCTAACTCCACGCTACACTCTAAGCTATTGTATGGCATCAAATGGCTATGCGATAACGACGCAAACAAGGAAGCATACAAAGACCTCAAGAAGAAAATCTTCTTCAAGAAAGTACCCGCTGGCATACAGATCAGGTTCGATACTACCAAGATGATGCTTGCTAACCTAGCCGAGGTAGGCAAGGTAGTCCACGAGGACTCGGCAAACACGAGGTGGATGGACACGTTCACTTCTTGGATAGGCACGGCAAAAGAACTAGATGTGTTCGACTCGGAGAAGATACTAGGCGGTCGAGTGGATATCAACGACGAGGCGGAGATGGCGTTGATTAAAGTATGTGCGCAGCTAGGCTGTGAGCTAGACTGCAAGAAGTCTGACGGAACTTTTATCGTAATGAAATAACACTATGGAACTAACACAACAAGAACAGCTAGATGATATTGTAGATACATTCAAGGGTCAGTTCAAGTCCAAGTTCATGAAGGGACAGAAGGAACACGGCGGATACTTCTACGAAAAGCCTATGCTGTGGAACTTACGCGAGGAGTGCTTGGATATGGTAGCATACTCGCACGTGCTTGAGATACATCAGGAAGAAATCCTCCATGCTATCTCTATGCTTATGCTAGACCTGAAGACGCTCACGTATGAGGAGATTGAGACTCGCCTAGAGGAGTTACTCAAACAAGTAGGTAACCTATGACAATCAAACAACTGCTTGCTACATCAGTAGATGACTTAGAGAAGATGACTGATGAGGAACTGGTAGCACACCTCAAGCCGTATATGATAGCAGTTGAATCTATGCGTGTGCCTAAGACTAGTTCAGTCATTGACGTTAGTGGTGCAGCAGAGAAGTCAGCAAAGAAAGCAGAGAACATAGATGAGTTCATCAAGCGCATGACAGCTATGATGACTCAGAAGATGGAGGCAGTATGATAGGAATAGCATTGGCAGTAGCAGCATTCTTTATCTGGAGAGCAGTAACAAGCATAACAAATACTAAACACTAAACTTAAAAACCTATATGATGTTAGAACGCGACGCGGTAACTGGTAAACATATCCTACGTATTGATGCTTCCTTGTATAAGGAAACAGACTGTCTTCGGTATGTGTTGTATAAACTAATCTACGGCTACTCTACCAACTCAGGTATGGTAACGAAGGAAGCTAAGATGGAATACGGAACAGCTGGGCATAAGTTCTTGCAAGCTAGATACGATGGTAAGTCTTTAGAAGAACAGCTAGCAGCGGCGCATGAACACTTCAGCGACCCGTCTATTTTAGTTGCTGATAGCGAGTGGAGAAACATCGGTCACTTGACTAACACGCTAGTGACGTATGATATGTACTACAAACAGAACGGCGACCATATCACGCCGACAGCTACAGAGCAGCGGTTCATGTATCCGTTCTATAAGACCGACAACGTAGAGGTACTAGTGTGTGGCACTGCTGACTTGCGAGGCGAGTACTTCCAACAGGGCGCAGCTATTATAGACCACAAGTTCACCGCAGCGTGGAACAAGTACGAGTACCTAGGCGAGTACGACCTGAGTGTGCAGTTGATGTTGTACAAGTGGATATGCGATAAGCTATTCAACGCAGACCACGGGTGTATGATCAATGGTATCTTTATCTCAAAGGTCAAGCCTGCTAGCTTTATGCGCTCCGACTTGCTACGCTTTTCCTCTGAACAGATTGGTTGCATGGTAGCTCACTTGCGTTCGAAGGTCATAGCTATTGTTGAGGCGTTAGAGTATATGCTTGCATACAACAGCGATGCGTTATTCACGCCTAACTACTGCGCGTGCATCAAACGCTACGGAGAGAAAGCCAGTCCGTGTGCGTACACTATGCTCTGCAAGCAGCCGAGGATGGAAGAAGCGATTGCTATCGCTGACAGTATGTTCGAGAAGAAATCCTATAACCCTATGCTTTTTCAGTTATAACATAAACAACAAAACAATATATGAGTAAACCTATTATCGGTATCGTTGGTGGTTCAGGCACAGGTAAGTCCACGTCGTTGCGTAACCTAGACCCAAAGACTACAATCATCTTAGACTTAGAACGCAAGGGCTTGCCGTTTAAGAACACGGCGTTCACTATCAAAGACTGCGACACACTAGCTGCACTCGACCGCGAGCTGAAAGCAGCTATGGATAACAAAGAGATTAAGGTAATTGTTATCGAGTCTATTACAAAGTACTTCGAGATGTTACTGTCACAAGCACAGATGATGTTCAAAGGATACGATGTGTGGTCGCACTACAATAGAAGCATCGGCAATGTACTGAACAGGGTGAAGAATGATAGCGCGGTTATTGTCTTCACTGCGATAGATGAGATTGTCAAGATACCTACACCTGAAGGTACTGAGCAAGCTCGGCGGTCAGTAGCAGTAAAGGGCAAGGAGTGGGAAGGTAAGGTAGAGAAGGAGTTCCTTGTCGTGTTCTTTACTAGCGTTAAGAAAACAAAGGATGGTGCTATGGAGTACCAGTTCATGACTAACACAGATGGTGTATGCAGCGCGAAGTCTCCGATGGATATGTATGCTCAACAGTATATCCCGAATGATCTAGCTGCCGCGATACAGCAGATGGAAACGTACTATAAATAATATGGCAAACAAGAACACAAAACAACTACGCAAGCTAAATGAAAAGACTGCTACTTATCAGCCTCGTATCAGTAAGTATCCTAAAGTTGCTCGCAGCGGGAATAAATCAGTTCGACAAGAGAAACCCTCTAACGACTAACGATGTTAACCAGATTGTCCAAGCGATATATCGCACCGAAGGCGGAGATAAAACAAAGCATCCATACGGAGTCATCATTGGTAAACAACAGTTTACCAAAGAACAAGCAAAGAGAATCTGTGAGAACACTGTGCGAAATAATTACACTAGGTGGCAGAGAAGTAGTTCGACGGAAGGTTTCATTAACTATCTAGCTAACGTCTATTGTCCAGTAAGTGCAGACCCAAAAGGTAATGCCAACTGGAAGAAGAACATGAAGAAATTTCTTAGCTGAGCTAAGCAAACGTCGTCGCACGTAAACGGCAAATAGTAACATTAACAATAACAAAACATGAAATAGTATGATTGATACATCAAACGTCAGTGCTAGCGTTGGTCGTCCGTTCCTCGGTAAGGCAGTTCGTTCTATCCGTATTATCAGTGCGGAGAAGCGCGTGTCTTCTAACAAGAATGATATGCTCACGCTCGAACTGGAAATCTGTGCGCCCGATACCGAGAAAGCGTCCGATGGTTCTACTATCAAAGTTGCTGGTCTGTCTTTCCGTGACCAGATTACCTTTCATGGTAAGAACAACATTCCACTTGAGCAGCTCAAAGCTCTCGTAGTGGCGTGCAAAGCTAGCCCGAAGGTTGACCTAGACGATGCGGCGTTCCTCAAGAACTCGTTCGTTGGCAAAGGTATCCGTGCAGAAGTTCGCACCGAACCCAAGCCGCTTACGCAAGTGGATGATAGCGGTAACGTAGCTCCTGTGTTGGATGATAGCGGCAATCCTGTGGTGGATAATAACTATCGCCTCGGTCGTGTGATTGGTGGCGACGATCGCTATACTATCAGCGCTGACGCTGTGCAGTAATCAGTGTAGTAAACAACTGCTGGCAGACCAGTCATAGTCTGCCAACTATAATACTATGTTACAAACAAGTCATATAATGTGTCTGTTACAGATACAGAATCAGTTCAAGATTCATCATTGGCAGACGATATCATACGCTAGGCATAAGGCATATGGTAAGATGTATGATAGTCTAACGGATAAGATTGATACGCTGGTCGAGACAAACATGGGTAAGTATGGTAGGATTAAACTTGATGGCAAGCAGACTATCACGCTGTGTGATATGGCAGACATGACGCTATCTGATTTCCTGAAGATGATTGAGGATGCGTTGATTGGGTTTAACTCTGCGCTAGATAAGGTAAAGGATAGTGACTTGCTTAATCAGAGAGATGATATCCTAGGCAGTCTGAACCAGCTTAAGTATATGCTGACGTTGGAATAATAATTAGTATGATCGAACTACCTAAAACAAACTATAGCGGATTGACAGTAGTTCTAGATAAGCCATCGAGGTTTGACTTCGGTGGCTTACTCTCTGGATACGCTGGTCAATTCTTTGATAACTGTTTACTCGCAGATGCTAAGCATGGCGTACATCGCGGGAACATAGAAGTGCGTACGTTAGATGAATGTATCAAACCATTCCGTGATGGTACAAAAGTCCTCCTCTTACTAGGCGAGGCGTGTATGAAGAAGTTTAACCCAGCAACAACACTAGGCGAACAACGCGGCTCACCATTTACCTATGAAAACAAAATCTGTATTGCAACCTACGCTCCGCAAGACGCATTCGATCGCAAGCAATTCTTTGACCCATCGGATAGCGACGGAGATGGAGACTCTGATGGAGATGACTCTGAAGGTAAAACGACGCATGGAAAAACTAGAAGAAAGAATTGGAAATTCTGGATGCGACAAGACATTAGAAAGTCGGTTAGAATTTGCAAGAATGGTATTACAGAATACAGCCCAGATTATATCTTGTATCCAGAAGCGCAACTCGTGTGCAAGCTACTCGAAGAAACGAAAGGAAAAGACTTCTACTTTGATATCGAAACAGATAGCTGCTTGCAACTCACTTGCTTCGGATTTTCGTTCGGGGATTCTAAGGTGGTCGTAGTGCCAATGATGCAGACATATCATAAACCTAGGAAGTATTACTATGATGAAATCACGACTGCTAAGATACTGCGAGCGTTGGCTATTTGTCTCCGTGATAATACTGTTGTTATACACAACAGTATGTTCGACTTGTTCGTACTCGCTTGGAGGTATGGTATTCCTATCGGCGATAAAGTATTCGACACTATGCTCTCTCATAGCCGTTGCTATATTGAAGTCGAGAAATCATTAGGGCATTGCATCTCGCTATATACAGACCTGCCGTATCACAAGAACGAGGGCGTGTTCGAGCCACACAATAGCGCACAGACTGAGATGCTGTATAGGTACAATGGCAAGGATGTGTTTGCTATGACGCTACTCAAGGCTGCAATAGAAGACAAGGCTAAGACTATCGGCGCAACAGAGAGCGTGCAGCAGGTTAATAGAATGGTAGTTCCATATCTCACGGCGACATTGCAAGGCATGAATGTCAACTGGGATAAGCTACGCGGTGTGATAACAAGCAACGACCGCATGAAGATACAGATCAATCGTATGCTGAGTATCCTCACAGGTCGCGCTGAGTTTAATTCAAACTCACCTAAGCAAGTATCTACATACCTATACGACGAGCTTGGATTGAAGAAGCCAGAGAAGGACTTGACAAACGAAAAGACATTACTACAACATCAGCTTAAGAATGAAATCCCTGCCATCACAGCTATCCTCGAATACCGCAAGCTCACCAAGCAATCAGGCAAACTTGGATTCACTCCTTATAGAGGAGTATATAACCATGACAGATATAATCCAGATGGTACTCTTACAGGCAGCTACCTCGGGAGCGAGCGGCTTACCTGTTCGTATAACTTGGCTGGAACCACCACGTACAGGTTGTCATCAAGAAAACTACTCGGGCAATGGGGAGACAACTGTCAGAATTTCGAGAAAGGACTTCGTAAGATTGTCGTTCCAGATGACGGCAAGGTCTTTGTACAATGCGACCAAGCGGGCGCAGAAGCTCTGATAGTATCGTATCTATGTCGCGCAGGTAAGTTTAGAGACTTGTTTCTTAATGGCATCAAGCCTCACGTGTATGTAGCATTGCACGTGTTCGCTGAGCAATGGAGCAAGATGCAAGATAAGGTAGATAACAACACCCTGATACGTGCGCTAGTAGCAGAGCCTAAAGACCTGAAGAACGTAGATGGATGGAAGAAGCTAGAGACTGTTATCAAAGACAGCGACAACTGGGAAGCATCGCGTAGGTATTACTTCATTGCAAAGATGATCTGTCACGCATCAAACTACGGGATGAAAGCTAGGACGTTTAGGATTAACGTATTGCAAAAGTCAGATGGTGCAATAGCAAAGTCAGTAACCGAGTGCGAGCAGATGTTAGCAACATATCATAACCTGTTCCCTGAGATTGGTGCTTGGCATAATGATGTAGTAGCTTCGGTAAAGCGTTGGTCAATGCTGAAGAACCTGTTCGGTCATCCTAGAATCTTTACTGGACATCAGGATGAGAGTGCGTGGAAAGAATGGTTTGCATTCGTGCCACAGAGTACAGTAGGTCAGATTACTAACTATGCGTTCACAGAGTTGCAGGAAGAAGTGTTCGCAGGTAAGCATCCGTTGGATATAGACATCCTTGAAAACAACCATGACTCTATTCTCGCACAGTGTTTGCCAGAGAATAAGGAGTATGTAGCTACGTTGATATCGAGCAAGCTAAACCGCAAGCTCATGTCGCCTAGAGCAGAGGAGTTCTATATGAAATCAGAAGCGCAGTATAGTGAAAAGTCTTGGGGAGAAATGACAGAATTAACAAACAAATAAATAACATGAGCGATAACATTGTAACATTAGCACACACGTGGGACGAGACTAAGACAGACCCGACAGGTTGGTGGATGAGTGAGAAGCTAGATGGTATGCGAGCAGTCTGGACTGGGAAAGAGTTGTTGTCTAGGAATGGCAAGACTATCTATGCTCCGCAGTTCTGGTTAGACGCGCTGCCAAAGGATAAGAAACTAGACGGCGAGTTGTATATGGGACGCGGCAACTTTCAGAAGGTAGTGAGTGTATGCCGTAGGATGATACCGACAGACAACGACTGGGTGAAGGTAGCGTTCATGGTGTTTGATGTAATAGACGATGGCAAACAAGCATGGATGGATAGGATGAACGTAGCGTGTGCGCATCCGATTATCCCTACGCAACATTATCTCTGTCATAACGTAGACCATCTGCGCGAGTTCTATAACTCTATCGTAGACAACGGAGGCGAGGGCGCAATGATTAGACATCCGGGAATGAAATACGTTATCGGTCGCTCGCATGAACTACTCAAGGTCAAACCTGAGCTAGAGCTTGTCGCTGACGTTATCGGCTGGGAGCCTGGCTTAGGTAAGTATGAGAAGATGGTAGGCGCATTGAGATGCAAGTGGCAAGACAAAGAGTTTTCCGTAGGTAGTGGTATGACGGATGCAGACAGGACTTCAAAGTATGCACCCGCAATAGGTAGTAGGATCATAGTAAAGTATCAGTGCTTAACGGACGCTGGGATTCCCCGCTTCCCTAGATTTAATAAACGTGCTTAACTAAAAGTATTATATGACTGTTCAAGAACTTATCGAACACTTGCAATCGCAAGTAAAACTTATTCCATCATCGGCAACCGCTGACGTGTATGCTATGTACAGCACCTCTCGCATAAGAGAACAAGAGGGCGTACAGTATGTGACATACGATAACACAAACGCAGCGAAAGCTAAAGTTATTCTATACACTAAGAACTAAATCCTATGCCGAATGTTATAGACAAATGGAAATTATACACAGCAGACTTCGAGTCCCCAGAGTTGTTTCTAGAGTGGGGATTCTATTCACTGCTATCAAGCGCGTTACAACGGCGAGCTTGGTATGGTAACACCGACCCACTAACAGGCGCACCGACACAGAACTCTATCTATCTGAATCAGTTCATAGTTCTCATCGGACCACCTGCTTGTGGTAAGTCCCGCGTAGTAAAGAATGTTAAGGCAGTTTGTGAACACGAGCGTAACAAGCGCACCGTGATTAACCTTAAAACAAAACAAGAAGTGATGCTCACAAACGCTATCACTTGCACACCTGATAACATTACGTTCGAAGGTCTCTTTGAGTTTCTAGCGAAGCCAGATAAGATTGACGCAATGATTATCGAAATGATACAACCAGATGGAACCAAAAAAGAAACGCCGTATTCGCACAACTCAGCTACCGCTTGCCTCGAAGAACTTGGAGTTATGTTTACCAAAAATGCCGAAGATGTTGCTAGTGTCCTCTGTCAAGCGTATGACGCTGGCAACCTATTCCGCTGGACGAAAACGCAAGGTAAAGATCAGATACAAAACGTCTGCGTTAACTTCCTTGCTGGAACGACAACGGATGCGGTTCGTCGTATGGTGGCTAACAAGGTTGTGGAAGAAGGTTTCTCAACCCGTGTTATCTTTGTGTTCGCGGATAGACCTAGGTTCTATCGTTTCAGTTCGCATAACACAGTTGCTAAGCAAAATGCGTTTCTGGAAATAGTAGACCATGTTAGGTATCTAGCATCGGAAGTTACGGGCGAGTTAAAATTAGCAGACGAAGCATTAGACTTCATGGTAGAGATGTATGAGAGCAAGAAGCTACTAGAGTCTGAACGTGTTAACTTTGACCGCAAGCTAGACGGTTACTACGGACGTAAGAAATTGCATTGGATTAAGCTATCGTGTGTGATGCACTTTGCAGATAGCGATAACAGAGGCAAGATGCTTGTGTCATTGGATACAGTCAAGCAAGCGTTATCATTGCTTAACAAGACAGAGATGCAGATGCACTTGTCGTTCCGTGATGCAGGGTCGAACCAGTTGAACGAAGTTGCTCAGGAAGTGCTAGCGTTCTTGAAACAGAATGGAGAAGTAACGTACAAGAAGTTGTTCTTTACTTTCTACAAAGATGGCAAGAAGCAAGACTTTGATGAGATGCTTACGTTCTTAGAAGTAACAGAGCAAGTACAGAAAACTAGTGGTGGATATAAACTTAACCCGAACTTTAAGATATGAACTACACAGACGAACAACTCAAAGCGGCTCTAGCAAAGATGCTGCCTAAAAAGCTTCAACATGTTTCTTATGGCAGAGAAGAACTCCTACACCTGTGCTGGTTGGTGGAGAAAGTCTTGATAGAAAACGACAAACAAGCCTATAATCTGTTTGAAAACAGATTGTTTGAATTATGCAATCCTTACACTACTTTGTCTGCCACATGGCAGCAACGCGTTGCGGCATTGGCAAAAGTGAAAGGGATTGAAATATGATGCACGGAGGAAGATTCGCAAAAGCACACGACCAGTACTTAACTCCACCCGAGGATAAAGTACCTACGCATACAACTTGTAGCACCTGTGAAGGTAAAGGAGAGTTACTTAGCGAGTGCTGCGGTGGTGTTATAGTTAGTGGACTATGCACACAATGTGGTGAGAACGCAGACGAGGAGGAGTGTCCAGACTGTGAGGGTGATGGTGAGATACCAGCGTTTGACGACCCACCAGAAGATATATGAAAGCATTCCTAGAAGAAGCAATAGCATCCGCAGGGATAATAGTGTTCACATTGGTACTAATATACTACATAATCATTAACGCAATATGACAATCGCAGACCTAGAAAAACCAAGCATGCCGTTCCCGCACTCAAACCATAGCGTACCAGATGTACGGGTAGTGGATAAAGATACAGGTAAGGTAGGTTACTTCTATTCTATGCAGCAGATAGAATGGATACTTGAGAAACAAAAGATTAATCGATGGAGAGTTGCTCGACCACATACGTGTAAGTATGATGAGTAATAAAGAAGCCGTTAGCCTTAACAAGCTAACGGCTTTTTAGTTTATGTAGCAGGAGTACAAGTTACTAGCAGTTGGTGACCTTCTTCTCTGTTGATGTTCTTATCCCTGATAGTAACCCACCATCCTCCGAGTGGTCTGCCAGCGCGACCACCGCTAGCGTGCCAACCACGAGTTTCATTCTTGTAGGTTGAGCCACGCAGAAACCTTTGGGTACGCTGTGTAAGCCTACCCTTTGGAGTGACAGTAGTCATTACGTTCTCGTCGTAGTTCCTTCTGTGAATGTGACCAGAGTAGAATAGGTCAGCATCGTACTGTCCACGAGTTCTATTGTTGTCAATCATACCACGCGTTACTTCACCACCACCTCCGTATCCATGATGATAATGCAGTACGTGAGTCTGGATTCTTTCTTTTGATTTTATACGTAGCAATACGTATCCCCAATAGTCACCCTTTGATATCCCCAAGTGGGATGTGAGTCTATCAATCAAGTCAGTCTCATGTCTATCGAGTATCGACTGTTCATGATTGCCTGGGGCGATTAGCGCAATGTTATCTTTGTACGGCTTGTACCATTCGGTAGCTGTATTGACTAGAGAGTCTAAGTATTTGTTCGTGTGATGTTCAGGGCGCAACTGATTCATGTCAGCGCGTTTGTCCCATTTACCTTGCATTGCGCAGAATGTATCCCCAAACTTTAGGATAGGCGCACCTTTCTTTACCGCTTCTTCGTGATGCCTACGCAGTAGGTCTCTATCACATTCCTTGTTGTCCCAATGTTCATCAGACATGAGGAGTACAGTACACTCCTCGCTTGTCTTATCCACGTTCCACTCTATCACGTGAACTTGCCGACTGAGTTCTTTTATAGTCCATTTGTTCATAACGGTACGATTGAAGATTTAACTTGATTGATTGTATTGCGAGTCATGTAGTCCATGAGCATCTTAGACGCAGCTTGTTGTCCATGTTCGCGTTGTAGGAACCGTAGGTATTTGCTAAACACTACAGGGCTAGACTCAAGGCTAGGGAATACATCGTATGGATTAGCTTTTAGTCCTTCGATCTTACTAAGAAGTACATCAGGATTGCTAGCGTATTCTTGGATGTACTTACGGATAATGTCGGGCATTATGCTAGCAGCTTCGCCAACATCTTGTGTCTGCTTGAACCGCTTCTGTTCTAGGTTCAGATACGGATTGGACTGAACATCAGTAGAAGGATTAACAGGCACACCCTCGACTTGTTTGAACCGCTTCAGCTGACTCATGGCATCAGAGTGCTTTTTCTCGTAGGCGTACTCCTCTAGCTCACGACGAGCAGCTTTCGGAATAGACTTGTCCATGTTCTCATTGACAACGCCAGAGTTGATAAGTTGATTCATCGCAACACGTCCGAGTTGACTGTTATGCACAATCATATCAGACATAGCACGACTAGCAATCTGCAACACATTCGCTGTCGGGTCGTGTGCTAGTGCATCCGCTACGTTCATTGCAGTCCGTGTGTACTGAGTTGTCACTTCGTCAAGCGGGAAGATAGCTCCCTGCGGTAAGTTACGATACGCAATATCAAACGGATACTTAGCGGCTAGCGATATCAAACCACCCAGACCACCATAGCCAGCGGCTGACATCCAGTTGTATGCAACAGCAGGTATATTACCTTCGATGCCCTTGCTACTTGCAGCGATATCCGCAAGTGAGGGAATCGGAGACTCCTTACCAGATGCACGTTCACGCAACTCTTTGATGATAAACCCACCAAGAGTAGCACCGAACGTAGTCATGATAAGCGGAGTGATATTACCTTGCATAGCAGGCGCCCAAGCGTTCTTCATGAACGAGTTAGTCTGTGACACGTTCCACGACATCAGCTTAAAGAACGAGCTAACCTCGTTATCATGCAACATCCACGTAGGCATTGTGCGAGCATCGCGAGTACCAGTAAGGAAACCAGCCATACGAGACGCAAGCTGTGTCTCTTCCATTGCGGAATAGGTCTTGCCAGCAGTCCAGTCAGGATCAATTTGCTTCATAGTATTGATAGCAATCTTGTCTCCGTTGTTAGCCGCGTCAATCTTACGCTGTACAAGATACTCAGAAGTACCCTGTGCTAGTCCGACTTGTAGCTTCTCCGTGAGTCCGTTGAGTGTGTAGATACCACGGATACCTTTAGCGACGAGGTTAATCTTCTCAGCGACAGATACGTTAGAGTCAAAGAACCGTTTCACTTGTTGCGGATTCTCAACAACTAGTCCGTTTTCTTTCGCATGAAAGTAAGAACGCCCAATGTTAGTTGCGCCGTGAAACATAGCCTTAGCAAACTCTACAGGATTCGCAGCGAAGACAGATGCTTGGAAAGGCGCAGCTGCCATCTTGTGAATCTCAGTAAGCGGTCCGAGGATAATCGAGCTAGCAAGACCTTCCGAAGCACGCTGAGCGCGTTGACTATACGGAGTTACTTCGCCACGAATCTGGTCAAGTACCGACTTAACAGAGTCGTTGCCGTGGATGTTATTGATACCAGTGCGGTTAATCTTATTGCCCCACGCGTCTTCGTTATATCCTAGGCGCGCAGATACTTCAGGGTTATCTTCAATGTTCTCGTAGTGAGACATATCCATAGAAGCACGGCGAATGTAGTTAGCCATGTTTTCCATAGGATTCATACGACGCAAGCTATCAGGCAACGGAATACCAGCCTGTTGACGCATAGCGTTGAAGTGCGCTTGTGTAGGCAGCGACTGAGACTTAGCACTACCTTGGTGCGCATCTACAAAGTCTGCCCACGCCTTGTCTAATCCTGTTGGCGTAGTTGCAGGTAAGTGCTTCAGGTAATTATCTTGGAAGTCCTGCTTGAACTTTGCAATCATCGGCGCATCTGTGTTCTGCCGAATGATGTCGCCCATCTTAATCTCCTCCGTGGTAGGATAGTACCACTTGTCGGTGATAGGTTTAGTGGGTACACCATTACGCATAACAGGTTCGTTAATCGCTAGGCGATGGTCTTGAATATCAGACAGCGTCTTGCGAATAGCCTTGTACGCAGCGCGCTCATCAGCAGAGCGAAGCATGGTAGCATACGAACGCTTGTCACGATTTTCAGAACTAAGAACAGCATCTAGCCGTTTGAGCTGCGCATCGTTAAGACCTTTACCTGCTTCTTCCACTGTTGTCCAGAACTTACCTTGTAGTTCTTTCGCAGTGTTAAGTGTACGAGTAAAACCCTTGGCAACGATTTCACCATCGGGACTGATGTCGCGTACCTTGTCAATGGCAGAGCTAGTGATAGGGTCAACAACGCGAGATAGCAAGTCACGCCGAGGAGCAGACTGAATGCTTTGTTCTAGTTCACGCTCTATCCTGTCACTGGTTTCTGTACTGCGTCCTGCTGGGCTAGCTTGAATTTCCCTGCTTTTGCTAGTACTTCCTCCCATTTCACTCCTAGGTTGCCCGCTAATTCTTGTAGGTTCTGCCGCGTACGGCTGTCCGCCTTGCCCACGTTGGATAGCGCCCAAGATAGTATTAGCTGTCGATCCTGTACTGTGCTGTTGTGCTTCATTATATAAGTCAGTTAATTGTTCAATGGCTATGTTTCCTCCGTTTGCTTTTATGCGTGACTCAATAGCTCTCCGCGCATAAACAGCTGCTTCGTCAATAACGTAAGCCATACGCGTCATTGATCTAGCGTGTTCTTCTCCTTCACTGTGGCTTTCTTGATGACAGATTTCATGTAATGCTGTACCAGTAATAGCATGAGCATACGCTTTAGCTAAATCATAATCACCATTAGGCATTAAATATTCGTCGCCACCAATAAGTTTTTGTACACTACTTGCTGTCAGCAACGGGTCATAGTATATTTTACCTGGAGAACCAACAGCAAGTGTTCCAACACGAATACCATAGAATTCACCATTAACAGCCATGCCTTTGTATTCAACATTGTTAAATACTTTGCCATAGCCTGCCGCGTTTAGTTGCTTCCACATCATTAAGTGCATATCTTGTATGCCTTTATTTAAGCTGCGAATTACAGGATGATTAATGATTTTATCTACAACATCTTTTGGTATGTTTTGTGACATATCCACAAATTTAGACCTGCTACCTGCAATGTTAGGCGCATTAGAAAGCGCAGTTGTTACAAGGTCAACTTGTTTTTGCTTTGCTATTGTTGCTAAATTGCCGATAAGTTCTTCCACTTTTGTTTTAGCCGGACCTTTTAATTCATCACGACTAGTAGTAAATGGATAGTTACCATCCTTAACATCAACAGTTGGGATGATGTTAATTATCATGTCTTCAGGCAATTTTACATCGTTGCCTGCACCGCGTGTTTCAAACTGTAGCATTCCATGATTAGCAACAGGTATGCGATATAGATTATCTACTTTAGCTGTTGGTGTATAATGAATTTTAACAATAGCACCAGGAACTGTTTCTGTTGTTTGTTCTGGAGGATTGCTTCTGACAGGCTGATAACTAGCAGTACTCCACCCTTCAATCACATCATTGTTTGACCTTGGAGGATCATGCAAGTATACTTTTTCAAATTTAACTTCATTGTTTAAGTTATGCTCAGCTATTTTGCTTAACTCGTAATCATAATATGACGAATGAACTATGCTTCCTTTTGGATCAAGTTTAGGTAATTTAATGTTCATCACAGTTCCCGTAGGTTTCTGTGACTCAGTTACTGTAACTTCAAGTCCGCCTATGTTATACGTTTGTCCTAGTTCTAATGCAGGAATCTCAATCATTTCAGGCTCAGTAAAGCTTTTCCACTTTTCGCCTGTGCCTGAAATCTTAGTCTGAATATTTTTGCCAGTTGTAGCATCTTTAGATACAGTAGTCATTTCCCATGATTCAGGCGAACCAAGTACCGCAATCTTTGCAAGTCCATAACCACCAAGCGCACGGTCAGAGTTCTTACCAGTAACAAACGCAGGTAAGAATTTAGTCAGCGCAATGTCAGGAGACATGCCTGTGCCAGTATCACCAAACACGATTGTGCCAGTGTCATCGTCGGCTCCGTATACTATTTTACCTTCAGTAATGTTACCGGCTTCTATATTTTCACGAATAGCATCAATGCCATTCTGTGTAAGTTCTTTTGCTAGTGTTTGTGGCAAGCCTTTGTCGTACATAGACGCACCAAAAACATCTAATGCACGGCGGATATCTGCACCTTTAACGCTTTTAGCAGTTGTTCTATACTCAGGCGAAGGTTGAATATGTACCTGACCATTACGCAATGACCAGCTAGATTCTTTGTTAGCAATCTTATACATAGCTTTTTCAGAACGCTCAAACAAAGATTGTTCTGACGGGTCAAAACCAAAGAGTTTTCCAATAATATCTTTGATCTTTTCCCATACGCTTTTGCCACCTTTAGTCTTTAGTGCCTGAAGTGTTTTGCGGAATTCACGTGAGGAATTTGAGTGCGCAATAAACTCATACGGGTCACTCATGCCGTATGCAATATGTTCTATTGTATTAGCATTAGGACGAATGCCTGATGGAAGTTTAATGTTTAAGTTAAGCGCTGTGTCCATTAATATCTGTCCTTCGCCAGCTAAACCTTGACCAGGATGATACAAAACCGAAGTAAGACCAAACTGATCAACAGCTTCGTTATAAGTTTCAAGGAGTTCTTTTACGCGTTTATCAGTTTTTGGATCAGCTAGAATTTTGTCAATAGCTAGTTTTTGCGCGTATCCCATTTTACCGTGCAATTCAGGCGGAAGTTTAAATGTAGTTAGTGCATGACGAATTTCGTGCATCAAAACATCTTCACTAGCACCGGTGTGCGATAGTTTAATTTTGTTTGCCGCCATGTCAAAGTAACCATAATCATGCAAATTTAATTTTTCAGGCTGCACAGCTACGTTTAATGACCCACGGTCTGCCATCTGATATAGTTTACGCGCAACTTTAGCATACGCGCTAGTACCGCGATTAGCCATGCGAGCAAGCAACGTACCAATAGTAGCTTTGCCACTACCAATATGCGCGGCATCATCAGGGTGCATCCTATTACCGCGAAAACCAGCCGTGCCAGTAGGAGTTGCTACTGTTTTATCTTTAGGCGCACTCTGAATATTTTCTGCATTACGTTCTTCAACCCAACGATTAAACTCAACAGAGTTTTCACGCGGAGGAATACCGCGATTATCACGCACGGCGTTGACTTGTTCAGGAGTGACACGCAGACTACGAGCAATCTGCGTAACAGTTTTACCTTGCATCGAGAGTGCTTCGATAGTATCAGCAACACCAGATTGTTCCAGTGGTTCTGCCAGTTCACGTGTGGGTTCGTCTATACCATAGGCGCGCGGCGCAATAGTACGTTCGCCCGTAGGCATAGTAGGTTCGGGCAGATTAGTTTGGCGTGCGATAGCATTACGGAGAATAGCATCAGGTGTGAGGTTAGTCTTAGCAACACGCTCAGGAGATGCAGGAGGTAGTTGCTGATTGCGTTCGATTTCAGCAGCACGGCGCGCTTCCTCAGCTAGTGCGAGGTTACGTTGACGTTGCGCTTCATCCATCTGTTGTTTGATCTTCGCAGCTTCTTCTTCGCGTGCAGCTGCATATGCTTCTTCGCGTTGCTTCTCTAGTTGCTTTATGTTTTCTTCATGCGCTTCGAGATGTGCAACACGAACCTTTTCGTTATTCAAAAAGTCTTGATCTTGCGAACGCTTCTGTTGTTTCCAGAAGTCAACATACTCATCTGAAGTATTCATGTACTGTTTAACTGCACCAGCAGTTTCAGTATCAATATTCTTCAGCGACTGTTCGTACATATACTGACGCTTCTGCTCGTTCGTCATCGCATTTAACCGCGCAGCTTCTGCCACTGCTTCTGCTTTTGCAGTGTTGTCCATGCTATCAGTAACTTTAGGAATCATCTTCTTAAAGTCTTTAAGCATCACGCTATCGGGAATAGCTTTTGGGTTAAGAAGTACGTTCGCGTTATTGATAGCGCGTTTGATGCGATTGAGTTCGTTAACCTGTGCATCAGTAGCTTGACCTTGCTGAGCAAGTTGTTGCAACTCAGCAGTGCGGCGGTCGAGAATACGCGCAGGAGCAGTAGCGGTATCAGCAAGAATCTCATCGTGTCTATCCGTCTGGTCATCTAACATATCAGAGTCAGCAGACTCCTTAAGTGCTTTGACGTGTTCTTCCACTGATTGCCACCGAGGGTTAATAGTTTTACCGAGCCAGTTAGGATTGGTAAAGATTGCACCAGTACCAGCACCGAGCGCGGCTTGCTTAGCAAGCGCCATTGGGTCAATAGTGCCGGTGTTATACAACTGTTCAGCAGCGGATAGACCAGTCTGTGCGCCAGCACCAATAGCGTTACCAGTGAGTACGTTACCGATTGCTGCGCGGCGAACAGCTTGTTGACCTTCGGCAGATAATTCTTCTGGCAAGTTACGCCCAAACGCATACTGAAGATTTTTAAGTGAAGGTTTACCTCCACCGATTAATGCACCCGTAGCTAGCTCAGCTACGTTAGAAATAACAGGACTCTGTGCGTATGCTTTCTGCGCTTCAGCTTCGAGAGCATCTTGTTTTTCTTTGCCAAGTAATGCTTCTTGACCTCTCTGACCTAGGTAACCGCCACCTGCGCCAGCAAGAGTACCGGCACCGACAATACCTAACATAGCAGGTATAGTCACAGGAGCAGCACCACCACCAGTTAACGCAGTCAAGCCAGCCATAGTACCAAGTGCAGCAAGACCACCGCCAGTTAAACCACCAAGATGAGCCATGACAGGAGCAGTCGCAGCGCGAACTACGCCCATGTCTTCAGACTGTGGTTCAGCAGTCGCAGCGTCTTCTTGTCCTACTACTTCATAATCGTTAGGGTTTTGACCTTGCGATTTAATGTATTCAATTTCTTCTTGTGTAAGTGGCATATAATTTATTGGGGATTAGCAACTGCCTTACGAGCAACGTCTTCTTTTTTAAGTTGTGCAATAACTTTCTTTACGTATGCTTTATCTTTATCGCTTATCGTATAATCTGTTCCTATAGTATCTTCTGTTGAGCGGTACGGACGGAATTTAATCTCTCCGTTTTCAGAGTATATCTCACCTGCTCCTGATGGTAATGGCAACGGTTCTTTTTCTAGTGACTCAATAGATATTGCAGGATATGATTTATTACCTTCTTGCTCAGTTTTTACTATTTTCTGTTCCTTCTCAGTTAACAATGTAGGATCTTCAGCTAAGAGTTCTTTTGTAGTTTCGCTTGGACTTAGCGCTTTGCGTTCTGCATTCGGTGTAATTCCTTCAGCTAATCTTGCTTGATACAAGTCAGATATGCCAGCACCACCGCCAGGCATAAGCGAGTTAACAAGACCAGCAGTATAAGCAGCGGGTCTAGTAACTGTGTTAACAACACCTGTTAAGCCAGGAACACTAGCAACTATATCGCCTAATGTTTCACCTGTGTTTTTGTTACGCAATATACGCGGACCGCCAACACTTTTTCCTAGCGCGCCATACAAAAGTCTATCTTTCAGACTCATGCCAGCACTAGGTACTAACTTACGAATAACATTTCCATTAGCGTCTAAGCTATATGAAACATTCCAGTTTGGATCAGCTGTAGGTGTAGATGAACCAGTGCCGAGTGCATTTATAGTAGCTTGTGTTTTTCCTGCTAGTTCAAGAGGAGTTAATTTTCTTTCTCCGGCAGCAATGTCAGCAAGCCTAGTTGCTGTATCAGCAGCAGCAGCGACTTTAGGCGCAGCAGTTTTAGCAGCAATATCACGAGCAATTTCAGCATCTGTTTTGCCAGCGGTGGCTGTTGCAATATCACCAGCTGATTGTGTTCCAGCAATGTTACCACCATAATTACTTACGCCACGCGCAATAGCATTTGGGTCTATGCCGCCAGTAGTTAGTGCATTAGTTCCACCAACAAGTAATGCGGCGTTAGCAAGAGCATTATTACGATTAGAATCACCTAAACCAGCAAACGTATTACGCTGAACAGTACGCGCAATATCTTGCTTAGCAAGTGCTTCAGCTTGTGCGCGATTGCCTGCTTCTTCTGTTGCGGCTACATCAGGTGACCAAAAGCGTTCTCCAAACCCAGGTGTGCGATAACGATTAGGATCAGCTAGTTGTGCATCTTCTTGAGATACGGCTTTGCCTTTCTGATACCAATTACCTTCATCATCAATAGTAATATCATCAGTTGGTTTACCGTAGTTAGGATTTAGTTTCGGACCGCCGTATGCCGCGCGTCCGATTGCCCCTGCCAGTTGTGCAAAAAAATCTCCTGCATTAGCCATATAAATATATTAATTAATTGTTATGCCATTGCTAACTTGGCAAGTTGAGGAAGCATCATGTTAAGCGTTCCTTTATGTTTAAGCAACTCATTAGTTTGATCCTGACCGTTATCTATGTTAGCTGAGTTATCTGGTGCTGACGGCATAAGTGAAGACATACTGTTCCAGTCAGGTAGTCCAGCGTTTTCAGCAGAAAATGAACTAGGCAACGCACCATCAGCTGTCGGACCAAAGCCAGCATTTAAACCTTGCATCTGCGAATCACTAACAGCAGGTCCACCGTTAAGTCCATCAAACATCTTTAGCAACTCACCACCGCCATTAATCATCATACCTAACTGAGTATGACTAGCAGCATCACCAGCGGCTTTACCTAACGAAGACAAAAACTTACTATCTGAACTACTAGGCGCAGCAGTTTTGCTAGTGCTAGTGCTACCGCTTGCCCCTGCTTTAGGCTCAGCAGTCATGTTATTAAACGTATCTGTTAAAACACTTCGTAATTTCATTTGTTAAGTATAGTTGTGGCTTTTGCTTGCATTTCTGCGTAGTAGTTAATAATGTGCCTCCATGTGCCTTTGAGCATCTGAGGATACTTTGAGATTGTTTCGTGTGCTTGACGGAATCCAAAACCTTTTTCCATATTATTTGCCATGATATCTAAGAACGACGCGGAGTTAAGATGATCGTAACACTCTAAGTGTTCTTCCACAAATGGTGTGCCTCCGATGATGTTATATAAAACAGAACAAGAGTCCCAGAAACTAGGCGCACCGCTGACAAACTTAACGTCTGGCATATAAGGATTAAGCGGCGCGTACTCAGGAGATACCGTAGCCATCTTGTAACATTTTGCCACTGTTGCGCGTAACTCTTTGCAGTTCTTAATGCACAGAAAACTTGTATGCAACCGAGGATATGAAATACACTGCGCGAACTCATTATACATAAACGGCACGAACATACCTGCAAGGAGCGTGTCAAACTTATACGTCCACTCTTTCCATAGTATAACATCGCCGTCAAGAATTATCAGCTCGCCATCATTCTCGTTAATCATCCGCTCAATCCACTTTGCATGATGCATCGGTTCTGCCAATGCTGTCACTTCAATACTATCATCTGTTATCTTCTCGCGTATTGCAGCATAGTAATCCGGAGAGTTGATATAGACTTCCACATCCGCAGTGGGAAAACCCGTGCGAAGTGATGAGAGAACTAACGTGCAGTTGTTAAACGCAACGTCATTCGGAACGGAGATTAGAGTTACAACTTTCATGCCCATGCCATCGCTAAAAATCCAGCAGCTTCGTTATGATCACACTTCTCAAGTACTTCGTATTGATTAACCATGAGTACTTCTCCTGTGTGTTCGCCGGTTTTTATTGTCATTCTACGTGCGCCGATGTGTTCAGCTTCTACAAGTACTCCGTTGTGTTTCTTGTCGCGAATGATATAATGCTGTCCAATGTTTGTTTTCATATTTTATCATGTTTGTGTAACTCATATGCTTGTTCTCTCCAAGCTAATGAGACTTCTGCCAGTGCTTCGTCCCCGTATTCTATCAGTATCACCGCAAAGGTCATAAGCATCCCATCGTGCGAATGAACCTTTGCCACTTGCCGCTTCCATTCTTCTTCTGCTTTCTCCCATTTCACACTGTCAAAGTATGAATTAACTATCACCCGCTCCAGCAACACTAGCGTATGTCCCCATTTACGCCAGTAGTTGCAATTATACATCCGTGTTGAGTACAACACAGATTGTTTTACCAGTGCTGAATCTTTTTCTTCGTCTACAATATCATCAATCGCAGCGCAGTGTTGACCAAATAATACTAAGAACTCAAACGCTTCAGGGCGTTCGGCTTGAATCTTTAGCAGCATCTGTTCAACAACATTAATCATAGATTACCTAGTGTAGCATTTAACATACTAGCAGGACCGCCAGCAATAGCCTGTGCAGATTGCGCAGCTACGTTAGCGTTATTCATCGAACTCATGTTACCCATCAAACTCTGACCGAAGTTAAACGCATTACCCGCAGACGAATTCTGTGTACCGGCGTTAGTGTTAGCAAACGTACCCGTACCAAAGTTAGACATAGTTCCAGCATTCGGTTGTCCCAGTGCTAAGCTCACAGGGTTAAACCCAGTGTTCTGTGCGGTGTTCGCAGTCTGATTCGCCGCGCCTAGTGCCTGCCCCATCATACCTAGCTTTTGATTGTAGCGGTCACCAAAGTTCATGGCGTTCGACACAGTGTTAGTGGCGTTGTTCAATCCCAAGTTTCCGCCCTGCTGGTTAGCTTGGTTAACTGCACGTTCGGTAGCGTTCTGCTCACCCGCACTAAGACCATTGAGGTTAATTGCATTGAGCAAGTTTTTCGACTGTTGAGACGCAGCGTCTTGAACTTTGTAGTAGTTAGGATTAGCAGCGCGAGCGATTTGATCAGCCATTCTGCCAGTCTCTACGCCAGTATTACGCATCTGCGCTAGCTGAGTTTCGCCACCAGCAAGTGCATTAGACCGCTGCACATCTTGTCCTACGCGAGCCAATGGTTCTGCGTACTGTTGCGCCTGTTGCAAGTTAAGCGCGTTATACAACGGCTGCGTTGCAAGCGTAGCGTTTAATTGATTCGTAGCAATGTTAGGCTGCTGTGCCGCAGTAGCACTGATAAGTCCTGGCAAGTACTTAGAGTAAGACTCTAGTACACTAGCCATTGATTCTGCTTTAGGTGTTGATAGTCCTTGACCCATATTAGTGTTAGGTTATATATTGTTACGCGTATTGGCGTATTGTTGTGCCAGTGAGTTTACGTAAGCTTTGTCTTTCTGCTGTCCAGTTTTCTTTGCATCAGAAAACGCTTGCCACATATCTGTCGAAAGAGTTTTAGCAGGATTCTTAGGATTACTCAGCGGAATCTGCGCAGTACTCAACGGTTGCAAACTCTTAGGCAACCCAGCAGGCATAGGTTGGGTCTGCATAGCACGCAAAAAGTCTGGCATATTCTGAGTATACGCGTTCAAAATAGCCGTAGGATCAGAAATTTGTTTATTGCCAAAGTACTGACTAGGCATATACTTTTGCGCAGCTAGTAAAGTATTCGGCGCGTACTGGCTAGCAGGTGCAGCCGCTCCAGCTAGTGAAGTCTTCGGATTATTAGATGGTGGTTTTGCTCCTCCCATATTAAATTCCTCCTTTAACTACTTTGCTAACTAATTTGTTTGTGTTATACTTCATAAGTTTTCCTCTGCGTAATCCTGTAAGTTCGTGTTCTGACCAGCGTTGTCTAAATGTTGTTAAGAATAATCTAAATACCCACGGTTTAATCGCTAAAAAATCATGCACGTGCATTGTCTTTGTTTCCGGTTCATCAAATGCTATTATCACACCAACCACAGAACCATCATCCTCACAAGCATAAAGCATAGTCCCATCATCCGCAGCTCGTTTTATCCCACTAGCAATCGTTGACTCGTGATAGTCTTTAAACGCATTACCTTTCCGGTTCTGCAACACAAATTCAACTAGCGTTCCTAGTGTCACTTGTGCTGCGCTCATACTGTAGTTGACTGCGTCATCAACGGGTTCATCGGGTTCAGGTCAGAGAGTGTGGTTGAGAACTGCGTGATAGAACCACCGCCTGTCCATTGGATAATAAATGCCGTCTTCCAACCTTGCTCTGTGTTAGCTAGCATCCAGTAAAGGTTAGTCAGTTGAGTGTTCACGTCTAGCAGAATCACATCGCTAACATACGGCGTAACAGGAGGAACGTACGTGATAGACTTTAACACAGTCCCTGTAGCAGACGCGCGGTTATCAACAAGCAGCGTCAGCGAAACAGTACTATCCTGCGTAATACGATTCAAAATACACCGAAAGTCCGAGACTTTAATCTCCGACTTAGCGTTGTTCATCTTCACGTTCTGGTTAGCGTTTAACAAGTTCGCACTAACAGAAAGCGTCAAACACGTCGCAGTTGCAAACGTATCCGCCGCGTATAACTGATACAACTTGTTATCTTCGGTAATCGCAAACAATGCGCGTTCTGCCAGTTCTATTTTTGCAAAAGCTTTCACTTTTGAACCACCCGTCTGCGTAGTATCAAACGAAGACCAACAAGTGTTCAGTGTATCATACACAGCAATCACCGGTCCAATAACAGTGTTTAGCGCATAAAACTCGTAGTTATCATACAACACCGCAGCAGCAACATCCTGCACAATACCTTTCAGCATCGCCTGTATAATCGACGTAAACGGAGAGTTGCGACCCTCGTTCTGGAGTTGCAGAATAGCGTTAAACGAACGCACACCAGTGAGATCAATAAACCGCGTGTCACCTAATGAATCAATAATACAACGATCATTTAAACACGTAGCTTCAAACAAGAACTTACGAATAAACGTATACTCTCCGAACAATGTCGGAGCGTTCATTGTCATATTCTTCTGTACAATAAAGTTTGAGTTAGACGCAGCAACAAACAACGAACCATCAGGCATTGCACGCAAACAACTAATACCACCAACGCCAACCGAGTAAGATGTAGTTAACGCATCTCCGCCTTTAGCTCCATCAATACCTACGTTAACAATAAAATCCAACGGTCTTCCGCTAACAGAACGATAAATAACATTTCCATCCTGCGCTGTAATATACAAAACACCATCTACAAAAGCCATAACATTACCAACCGGAACATACTCACGTTCGTCAACAGTTAAGTTACCAGTTGTCGCGTCATACGTAGCAGTCCACTGATCATACGTCTGAGTAGTTCTTGCTTGCACTAATCCATTTGCGCCAATGAATATAAACATTGGCTGATTGATATTATCCTGCACAAGCAATCCAGGAAGATTACCAGCCGCAGCTGTAGCTGCACTATTAAGCTGATATACAGCAGCGTTACTTTGCGACTGCTTATCAGTTATGCCATCAATAGCAACCTGAGCAGAGATTCTGCCATAGTTTGTCGTTGCAACCGGAACTGCTGCTGTCCAATATCTACGCGCATCGTTGTTCATAGCGAACCCGTTTATTTGCGTCCATGCACGTTCGGTAACTAATCGGTAGTACGCAAACCCAGACACAAATGCAACAACGTAATTACCAAACGTCAACACTTCTTGGATAATACCAACAGGCAATGTCTGATCTAGTATTGAGTTAGGAATCTCATCCAGCGTATCATAACGATTACGCAGATTAATCCCAAGACGATACTGATTCGGTTGCAGACGAGTGTCGTCTAGCAACAGATTCATACCACCAGTGAATGACGTTTGGTTATATTCGCTCATATTATTACATCACACCATACCGCGTTGTGGTAGAGTAACCACCATAACGAGCAGGACGGCGAGAACGGATACGCGGGTTTAAATTATCGTGAGTATTTTCTACCAGTGCTAACACATCTTCAGTAGCGCGGTTTTCTTCTTCGTGTCTACGAGCCATAGAACGCGTAGTCAACTGATCATACGCAAGTGCTTCTTGTGCATTACCCTGTTCTTGGAACCAGATTTGTAACACTTTGTTTGCAACAATAAAGTCATAACCCTGAGCAGGAAACTCATCACCATCATTAGACAAATACGGCAATGCTTTCTTGTACAACACTTCAACCCAATGATCTAATTGATTACCGCTGTTATTTAACCACGGACAAGTAGAGACATCAACAATCTGATAGCTTGCAGCAAGTTCGTTATTAGGAATAACAGTTAATACTTTGCCATCAATATCTTGCAACGTCACGTCATAATCTGTAACCGCAGACTTTGTGACTGCAATGATGTCGGTGAAATCTTGCACACCCGAAACCTGCAACGCATTAACCGTAATTGTCTCCGAGATAAGCGAAGCCTTTGCGGTTGTGCCAGTGACAGTCACAGTAATGTTAGTCGCATCTACCTGAGGAACCACAACAGTTACAACTGAGGCGTTCGAGATAGAAGACATAAGTGCCTGCTTGCCTTTGAGTCGCCAGTTACGCCAGAAGTCATTCCAGTTAGACTGGTTATACCGAGGGCGCATCTGGTTCAAAGACCACGGAATAAATGAGGAGTACTCACGCACTGCACGAATCGGTCCGACGTAAGAAGGAAGCGCAAAAGTCTGGTCACCATTACACTTAAACGTCTGTTCCATTAGTGACCCAGCCATGTCGCATTGCGTATACAACTCCTGCGCCGCCTCATTAAGGAAGCGCAAGAGAACCTGCCGTTGTCTATCGTCAGCAGGATTCAACCCCGTTTTAGCGGAGGCTAGTTTTAATATAGTTCCAACACTCATAATGAGTTAGATTTTATAACCAGTAACAATTATAGAATTGTACAAACCTGTTGTTAACGCAGTCCAGTAAATTGTTTGTGCCGTAATAATTGGTACATCAAAAAACCCTGCGTTATATACTTTAGTTCCACCAATAGTAATACCCGCACCAATAGTAGTGCCACCGCCCCAACACGCACCAATTCCATTCGCATCTGATGTAACTACGTTAGTTATATTATTACCAGAGTTTGAATTTGCTGCTAGTCCTCTTGCTCTGCGAGCAACTGGTGGAATGTAAGCTGAAAGCGATAAAGACTGCAACGTATCTGCTGTTGTCGCACCTATATTCGTTAACGCATATCTCGGCGCAGTGTATATATCACGATCAATCTGGACAAACTTAATAAAGTCTGTGGTGTTATAGTAATACGCACCAATTAATGCTTTATAAATATAACCAGAAGGCAGCGTAGGCGCAGTAGAGCTTAGCGACAGCAAACAAGCAGCACCATAGTTAGGGTCATAAATTGCCCACAGATAGTACCAGTTTGTGCCAGTGACAGCAGCTACATCGTAACCATTAACACCAGAAGTGTTACCATCAACAGTTGTAGTAGTCAGCGAAATCTGCCGAGTACCGCCACCAGTTACAGCAGCAACAGTTACTGCGCTAAAGCTAACGTCAATCTTTTTTGCCGTTGCGTTGTTAGTAGCGTACATATTGTACATCCCACCAGCCATTGAAGCGTTAATCATTTCATAGTCAGTTCCAGTAGCGTTAACCGAAACAGCTTTGCTAGCATTGCTTGTGACAGAAATATACGCACTGCTATAAATTAACGGCGGTGTAATCCATTCAGAGGTATTGTTAGCATCAGTAGTTTTAAGCAACTGACCATCGCTACCGCCAAGAATTTTTGCAGATGTAACATTTAAGTCTACAATGTTATCTGTCTTAACAGCAGCATCAGCAGAACCGCTAGTAGCATCTGATTTCAGTTTTGCATTAGTAACAGCAGCATTGTTAATCGTCAACCCAGCACTAAAGCTACCGCTAATATCACCAGCAGCAGGTGTTGTAGTAATAGAAAGCACGCCAGCCAATGCCGAAGTAAGCCCAGATACTTGACTCTGTTGAACAGAAATAATCCTTGAGTAGTCAATAGTATTCGGCGCAATCTGTGTGCCAGTAATAGAATTTGCTGGAATGTTACCGCTAGCAATCGGGTTCCAGTTAGAATTAACAAAAAGACCCGAACTGTTTGAGTAGATAATGTTATACGTTTGTAGTGAGTTCCATGCGTAAACAGCAAATGAGCTAGTTATAGGCATCTGACGAAGCCAAAGATAGTTCTGCCATTTTATAGTATTTGTTGCGTCAGGCGGTACTGGCACACCAGCCGCATCAATAGTCGTAACAATCAAACCCTTGTCAGTATACGGCGTAGCACTGTCAACTAGTTGTGCCAGTTGTGCGCCGGTAATAGAAGTAAAACCCGTCGGGTCAATTCCGTGAACAAAATCAGTAGTAGATGCTGCCATAATAATTAATTAGTTGTTGATACTGCGTTAGATTGAAATGTTACAGGTACGTTAAAACTAGCTGCCGCTGGTTGACTAGTTGTGGGCGCAGGAGATGTTCCGTATGTGGATATTGCCCAAGTTAAAGAATCAATCGGCAACGCTGTTGCAGGTGTTACAGTGTATAAAGTACGATTGCCAACGTAAACTCGAATAGTATAAATATATCGCGATGGATTAAATGATCCTACTAATGTTCTAATTAAAATAAATTCTTCTGTAGGACTAAGCCATTGATTAGTAATTCTAGGCGCATACGTACCGTTTACTAGCGGTTCACCTGCTCCAGAAACAACAATAGAACCTGCAACTGCAACTGTTGCATTAAAATTAGTCACTTGTCCATCGTCAGCTGCCAACGCATAGTCCGCGCCAAACCGATAATCTATTGACCCAAGTTTACTAGTATAAAACTTAAACTCAGTTGCTTGACTCGCCGCACCTTGTGAAGTATTCCACACTTCAAAACGAAAGTTTTTCTTTATCGGCTGTCCAGTATACATCGGAATATCACGATTCATTTCTGAACCTGTAGCATCCCAAAGCATATACCGCGTTACAATATTACCCACACGATAACTAACACACAATACATAGTTAGGATTTGTTGGTACGGTATAGTTTAACGTCAGCGAAAAATTATACGCACACTCAAAATTAAACGACGTAACAATATCTGAATAACCAATCCATGTATCAGCTACACTAAACACTGGCAAAGTAATATACGTATCAACACGACGTAACGGTCCGCCTTGCGGATTTTTATCTAGCCAACGATTTAACTGTCTGGGTATTGCCAACGCACCAGATTCAAACGGCGGATAATTAGTATCAGGCATATTCTTCTATTGTTATTGGATCTTCCAAGTATCGTTTCGGTTTAACTTAATATCGTTTGAGTCAAAATGTTTTATCTGCCATTCTTGACTCTCTAACGCAACTACCCAACAGCTATTCAAGTGTATCCCGTAGTCAATAACCATCACCGCTAACCCATCACCCAGCGGAGTCTTAACCCACATCGGGTGATTAAATTCATGTATTACGTTCATCTAAGAGTTGGCTTACTCACTCAGGGAGAAACAAACAAAGACCTAAATTTTCAGCCAACATTAATTATTAGTTATCGCATTCAACTTATGCAACAAATCCAGCATTACTGCTTTCGGAACAATGTAATTAGTTCCGTCAAATTTTACTTCCCTGTCCGCCGGTATCACTACTACTGCGGTTCTGCAACTTGTGATGCAAAAGCACGTTAATAGCATCAGTGTCACCGTTAACGATTGCAGCGTCAATTTCATCATTTGCTTTCTTTTCAAGTGCTTTAGGTGTATTACGCGCAGCGATTGCCGCTAGCAGAACCGGTAGCAATAACAGGGTGAGTTTGATAATGCTACCGATTATGGTTAACATATTACTTTGCAGCAGCAGTAGATTGTTTATGTATCACAGACCAGATTGCAGTAATTGCTGCAATTCCCGCACCTAAGAACTGCGGGTCAGTTAACTGTGCAGTAATCGACGCAACTTGATCCTGCGTAATTTTACCTTTAGCAACCAACAAACCACCAACAAACGCAAGAAGTGTCCGAAGAACACCTTGCAATGTATTTGCATTCAGCCAGTTAAACATATTATTTATTTCCTTTATCTTGGTTGTACTTGTTTCTGTAATAGCGCGCAGTATAGAAACCCACGACTATTGCCATTATACCAGCACCGATTTGCACAAGCAAATTGACTACTGGTAAAATTGAAGTAAGGGCTGATATTGCTGTAACAGATGTACCTAGCAGTCCTTTGTGATCGCTCATGGTTTTGGTTCTTTCGGCTCTTCGGCAGCTCTAACTGACATTCTGCCACAGACGATGCCGACTAATGCACCAATAACAGTCTGGAACGCAGGGTCAATGACCTTGAAAATTTCGTTGTTATCAATTCTGGTGACAAACAGTCCAATCATCAGCGATATAACAACACACATTACCACGCTGCTTAAGACGCAGATGGCTATGAACGTAATGGCTTCGTTGATTTTGAGCTGTTTCATTGTTTGACTTGAATGTAAACAGTAAATCCACCAGCAGGGTTCTTGCGCACCATT
>Ga0209596_1000288_pt1 | contig 46985 bp, 16 predicted proteins | sample M_130807_MF_Meta_FD_187314 | JGI IMG/M metagenome (GOLD analysis project Ga0209596, IMG submission 187314) | Freshwater microbial communities from Lake Montjoie, Canada to study carbon cycling - M_130807_MF_MetaG (SPAdes) (version 2) | ecosystem: Environmental > Aquatic > Freshwater > Lake...
AAAGTCGGCCGATGCGCCGAGCATCGCAAGGAATATTAAGCATACACTTAACAATACCATAATGGTAATAGCATAACACCATGTATATCCTAAAAGTCGGCCGATGCGCCGAGCATCGCAAGGAATATTAAGCATACACTTAACAATACCATAATGGTAATAGCATAACACCATGTATATCCTAAAAGTCGGCCGATGCGCCGAGCATCGCAAGGAATACTAAGCATACACTTAACAATACCATAATGGTAATAGCATAACACCATGTATATCCTAAAAGTCGGCCGATGCGCCGAGCATCGCAAGGAATACTAAGCATACACTTAATAATACTATCATAACACATAGCGTATCCTAAAATTCCTAATAATACAATATGTAATATCCTTCTATTATATTTTAAAAAATAATTAAATATATCTATATAACACATCAACATCATCTATACTATCCCCCCCCTATTCATTATAGAAGTATACATTGACTATTCTAAATTATTATATTTTTTTAAAAATTGATATTTATAATATTATATAGAATAATATTTCTAATGACCTTTCTAAAAAATTACCTTGACGAACTACCATATGATATACAAGATAAAATAAACATAATTGTTAATAAGACAAAGTTTAATAATTGCCTTAAACATATTGATAACTCTAAAATTAGATTGTTTCATAAATTTAACAAACTGATTACTGATGATTTTTTTGAATTGATATACTCTGTTCGCGAGTTAGATAATTTAGGGTGGTTCTGGAAAAATCATGAAAATCCTATGGATGATGAAAATTATGCCTTATATTTGAATGATAAAGAAAAACTATTTGCTATTTATGATTTATTTCAACTTAATAAACGACTAAGTTATAAGGATTATACCAAAATATCAACTGAGTACAAAAACATAAAGTATTATAGATTTAAACATACTGGTACTAATGAGTTTCAGAGTTGGGAAATCGCAGATATCAATCGTTTTGTTAGATTGAAATTTATCAAAAAAAATTATATTATAGACAATACATATATAATTATTAAAAAGTTATTATTCACAAAAAATTATATCCATATTTATATCAATAAAGGATCCTATGAAGATAACTCAGCTATTGATATCGCATTTAATATATCACACGCCTTTAATATAATTATTGTCTGTTTAATGTTCTTAAATAATACACACGTTTTATCCTTTGATAACACTATTCACTATCTAGAAACTAACAATTATTTAGAAAGTTTTGAAATAAAAAATAATGTTCTTACTACAAACTTTAGCAATTGATAATTAAAAATTGATATCTTTTTTTCATCTCTTCATTATAATAATGAACGACGAAGAAAAAAGACTGAAAAAAAATGAATATCAACGCAATCTTAGAGAAAAAAATAAACTAAAAAGTATCGTTATCAAACCTGATTTAGTTATTGATACTGATACTACCCCTTTGAAACGTAAACCTAAAAAAGCTAAAAAATGTATATTAAAACAAAGCAGTATTATCACTTACACCAGTAAACTTGGTGCTTTTCATAAGCGTATGACCGCATTACCTCTTTCACAAAATATTATTGACGCTATCAAAGGTATCGATTATGATAAAAAAGCTGTACAAGATGAATTTAAGTATATGTTTGAAAAAATTGACTACATTAAGAATAATGAACTATCCTCTATCCCTACCATCTGTAAAATATTTACTAAAATTACTGGCTTCATTAAGTTGATTAAAGAGCTCGTGCCTATCAAAAGAAATATTGAAAAAGCTGAAAGTATCCGTAGAAACGATACCACTATTAACCATGATGATATTATTAGTTTTGATAAGCATGACCTACTTTTAAACTCCTCTAAACTTACTGATAATTCTGAAAAATTACTTTATCTTTTAATGACTTTCCTTCCTACTAGAAGGCTAGATGATTACCGTTCTATGTATTATGGTCCTAATAATGGTAACCACTTTGATGATGATTTTATACATATTAAAAATTCTTGTACTAAAAATAAAAAAAATATTTCCATTCAAATACCTACTGAATTAAAAATCTTATTACCTAAGGCCGGCTATATTCTAGGTAAGCAATTCTCTATTTCCGCTCTAAGTCTTAAGTTCTTTAATATTATGAAGAAAATTTATGGCAAAAAAATTGGGGCTCTTGATCTACGTAGAATGTATCTCACTACTATCAATATTAGTGGTGCCTCTTTTAGAGAACGGAAATTTATTGCCGACAATGTCGGCCATTCCGTAGAAGAAAGCATCAAATACTCCATGAAAGTTATCTAATATTACTTTCACTATTTATTATTTTTATCACTTTTTATAGTAGAGTACTATTTTATGTTCCCCTTTAATAAAAAAAATATACCTTCCGCTAATATTCAACTTAATCTTGGTAAAAGTCCTACTCAATATAGTATTAGTATCTCCCCTCCTAAACCTAGAAATACTAATAAGCCTTTCACTTCTCATGATATTAATAAAGCTATTGATGAACATTATAATAATTTATATTTAAAACAATCTCATTCTAATATTCCTAATCCGAGTTTGATGACTGAAATAAAATTGTTTACTAATAAGTTGAAAAAAACTTTGGAAAATAAATTATTTACTAAAAAACAAAAACCTGTCTTTCTTGACCTCGGAAAAAGTTCCAGTTCACACAATAATTTAAAAAAATCTATTGGTGGTAATAAACCTACAAATAAACCTACTGAAAAAAAATTTAATAAAAAATTTAATAAACCTACAAAAAAATCTACAAAAAAAAATAAATAAATATTTAAATTATTATATTCCCACCAAAATCATTCCTGAAATTCCTATATACTCCGTACTCATTCGCTACATCATTCCCTACTATATTCACCTCTATGTTCTTTATAAAACTACCATTGTCCCTCTTTATAATCATACCCCAGCTATCATTATTTTCCTTTGATATATATATATTATATCGTTCATTATCTATATATATAACATTGTCTTCATCCTTCGTAAACAAATATGTATAATACCTCTTATCTATTATATTCTCTTTAAATGTTAAATATTTTAATTGTTTTGAATATAGCAATACCTTGATAAATATATGATATTCATCATATGTTAGTTCATATCCCTTTATCTCCAGCAATTCTAGTCCCTTCAATGTTACTAGTATTCTTAACATTTCATCAATCTTCACTTCCACCTTATCTAATATTACTCTCTTCACTTTCTTATTTTTACTAAAAAAATCTATAAATTCATTACATGTTTCCTTACTATCAAACGATATATCTCGCAATTCTATACTCTCTATATTCTTCGCATTCGTCATCTTTAATACTCCTAATATCTCATCGTCTATCATTAATTTATTTAACTTGATCTTTGTTATCTCCTTAAATGATGGCCTTATTGATGAATATGACCTTCTAAAACTCTTATTTATTTTTGTTACATTTGACTTTAATTTTATATACTCTTTTATTGATTTATTATCTAGTATATCCGAAAAATTAAATACTGACTCTAATATCTTTATTTGAAGATCCTCTACCATCTTTGACATATTCATTGGGGATGTTTTTCCCTGTTTAGCTAATGATTTACCTGATGAACTACTTCTTGGGCTTCCTGATTTACTTGGGCTTCCTGATTTACTTGGGCTTCCTCCTCCCTTTTTTACCATAATGTTCTATTTATAAACTTTCTATAATTATATTTTATTATTATTCACAAAAAAATAATATAATTTAACTCATATACTTCCATTCCCTAATATATTCACTTCTATATTCTCTTGTGTAAATTATTAGTCATTTATAATGATTGAAAAACTAATATACTATCATGACCCCTATATTCTAATGTATAACCTATAGAACAATATAAATTTATAATTTCATCTACGTCTATTTTACTTGAATTTTCATTTGTTTCAAATGATATCTTATTTGGATAAAAATTTATAGGTAAATAACTTATATATGAAAATAATGATTTTAAAATAGTAACATCATGACCTTCAGCATCTATTTTTAAAAACTTGACATTTCTTACATTATTTTGATAAAATAATTCATAAGTTGTAATTACTTTTACTTTGTCTATTTTACAGAATTGTGAAAGACCACATTTTATATGTAGAGGATGATATGTATTTATAGTATTACATCCTTTAAGACATCCTGGTAAATTATATTTAATTATTATGTGTTCAGGTATATAATAAACATATAATGTTGAATTAATATTTGAAATCCCCACATTTATTTTTTTACAATTTAATTTATCTGGTAACTTATCAATATAATATGATACAGCATCTACAGAAATGCCCTTAGTATTATCATCTGCACTTTCTATCAAAGTATCAAAATCACTTGTTCCAATTTCAACAAAATCATAATCTATTAATTTCATATTTTCAAAAGATTTATTTATAAAATAAATTAAAGGCATCTTACTTTCTAATATTTCTTTCATTGTTTTACTTTCTATTTTTTCATATACAGAGTTAACTAAAACTACTAATGGTTGATATTCGCGAATTAATTGTTTATAATTATCATATGGTTTACCTATATATTCGATTTCGCAATCATTCCTAGTAACTGGAAATAAATTATCTAACCCATTAAATATTTTATAATTGTCATATAATTTTGCTTTTTCAATATATAGAGTATCTAGCATAGAATTTACAATATCAGTCCAATTATTTTCTAATCTGGAATATAATAAATTAGTCATTTGTCTTTTCCATTCAATCATTAAGGGAGTGTTTGGTCTACTGCCAAAAATACCTTTCCAATAAGTACTATTATCTTCTACTACAAAAAATCCATTATTTGTTTCAATAAAATCAAATAAACTATCTAATGAATCCATTACAATTGTATCACTATCTAACCATATACCTCCATAATCGCAAATAACATTAACTCTTACAAAATCTGCTTGATGTTCTGGACATAAATTACTAAAATTATTTGGTATATCCTTTATATAATCACCTATGTTTTTATCTGTTATAAGATGTATTTTATAACCAACACCATTTGTTGAATGTAAATATATCAAATTTCTCAATATAGATATTAATTTATTTTCTTTACCAATCCTATATAGATATATATTTCTTTGATTCATAATTATATAAATTAATATAATAATCTTTAAATAAAAATGCTGATTTACAAAAACTATAAATTATAATTGTAATATGTACTAATACTTAAATGTTTATATTATTCAATAGAATATTATTGTTTATGCCTATGAACGTATTGTTCATAAATTTTTTATTGTTTCAAATGTTTAAGAGTATAAATTACTAGTTATTATATCAACAACTATATTACTAGTAAGTTCTTCAATTATTAAATTACTAGTAAGTTCTTCAACTATTAAATTACTGGTAATTGTATCAACAACTATATTATTAGTAAGTTCTTCAATTATTAAATTACTAGTTATTGTATCAACAAGTATATTACTAGTAAGTTCTTCAACTATTAAATTACTGGTAATTGTATCAACAACTATATTATTAGTAAGTTCTTCAATAATTAAATTACTAGTTATTGTATCAACAATTAAATTACTAGTTATTGTATCAACAATTAAATTACTAGTTATTTTATTTTGACTGTTTATATTTAAAATGTTTTCTAATTTTTCTAAACGTAATATTTTATTATTAATCAATTCTATTAATCTCTTAACAGACCCAAATAATGTATAGTTTATCTGTGTTATATCTATTGATAACAAATCTGACATGCTCAAAGAACCATTATAAAGTGTTTGAGATGATACTGATTTTGGAAATATTTCATTTACTTCCTGCGCTATATACCCTAACTGCTTTAAATCCTTGTTAATGTTGTTTAATTCACTTATATAATTAAATCTATATAATTCTAAATTATCTATATTATTATAACACTTTTCATATGATGCGCGTTCTATATTTTCTTTTATACGTTTGTCTGATACAGTAGACCATAAAGGCGACCCTGTAGGATTATATATTGATGAACCATTCTCTGCTATTCTTAAATACTCTGTATTATTATTTGCTGTTGATGTCGCTATTATTTTAAAATCACCACTAAAATTACCTATTTTATAATTTGCAATTTTTCTATATCTCATTATTACAATTCCCGTTCCTCCTGTTGTTCCTGCGCTTCTTTCCCAATCACCACCACCACCTCCTCCACCTAATCCATTTGTTCCATTAGTACCATTACCATTTGGTGCTAATGCTCCTATTCCACCTCCTCCTAATGGTGCTATTTGTGTATTTGTATCAGTTCCAGTATTAGTATTTGCTCCTGCTGTGCCACCACCAGCATAATATGTTTGAATATTTGTTATATTATTTAGCGCTCCATCTCCACCTTTACCTCCCTTATAATAATTTGTTGTTGTTGTTTGTGATGAAATACCTGCAACTAATATAGCGTTTGCTCCACTTTTACTTGCACCTCCACCACCACCACCCGAAGCAGATGCATTTGCTAATGCTGTCCCTCCAATATTACCTTGTGTTGATGTATATGTTTGCGTTGTTGTATTATCGTGACCATTTCCTCCATATGACCCTACTTGTCCAGTTGTATGAGCAGGTGCTATTTGTGTATTACCACCTCCTCCGCCTCCACCATACGCTATATAACTTATAGAACCACCAATAAATGAAGAACTAGAACCTTGATTTCCATTAGTACTGCTTGTAGCACCTGTTCCTCCATTACCAACATTAACAGTATAATTATTACCAGAAGGCAGATAAATATTAGTATAATAAAGATATCCTCCACCACCTCCACCGCCTGCGGATCCCCCTCCTCCACCAGCTACTATTAATATATCGCAATTTAATGCTTCTGTTGTTGTAAAAGTATAACTCATATTTGTTCCTGAACCTGAATAAGGAAATACAATACATCTATCATTACCAATTACTGTTGATGTTGTACCTGAAATAACTATTTCTCTTACACTATTATTTGATAATCTAATTAATTCAATAGATGCTGATGATACAATCTTTCTATATCTAATAATAACAATACCTGACGCACCTCCTGATGCTTGTGAACCACCGCCTCCTGTACCATTTTCAGGCAGATAATTTAAAATTTCTGTTATTCCTCTTTGATATCCACCACCTCCTGACGCGGAACCCTGGCTAAATGCTGGACCATACCACGAACCACCAGCACCACCACCACCATATTCTATTGATGTACCAGTTATTGATGATATTATACCTTTCCCTCCATTTCCAGTATAAGAAGATGCACCACCAGCACTATTTCCACCATTACCTAATGGGGGCGCGGCAGCACCTCCGCCAGCACCTCCGGTACCTTCATTATTATCATTATTTACACCACCATATCCAGAAACATTATTTCCCGTACCACCATATGTAATTCCATTTAAAACAACTGACCCAGAGGTTCCTTGATGTCTTGTACCACCTCCACCTCCTGATGTTGTTTTTGTTTCACCAGTTTTTGGGTCAATATATGTTGAATAATAGTCGTTATTTAGAGGAGAACCTAATTGCCATCCATATTGCCATCCATATTCCCATGCTCCATAAGCACTTCCCCCACCACCACCTGCTGCTTTTAAATTTATTTGAATTGGATAATTAGCAGATATCATACTTGATATCTTACCAGATTCAGCAGTTGAAATAGTACCACCATAAGATATACCACCTCTTCCAACAAGTATTCTATAATTATCAGCATTTAAACTTATATTATTAAATTCTAATACATCTCCTCCACCTCCACTACCTCCTGCAGCTCCACCTCCTCCTCCACCTCCAACTAATAATATATCACATATTATTGTTTCAGTAGGTGAAAATATATACGCAGTCTGCCCTGAATTTGCTATTGTTTCATTTGTATATGGGAATGATATATATCTATCTGTTGTTCCAATTGTTGTTGTAGTTGTTCCAGGAACATCTATTAATTTAGGTAGCGATAATGTTGCATCTTTGTATTCATATTTAATTGATATTGTTGTTGTTGCTGTTGAAGGAAATGGGTCAACTGTTTGCGTTTGTGCTTTAAGAACTGATGAATTTGTAGGACCAACAGATATATTATATAATCCTTGTACTGTAACTGATGAACCTCCATTTACAATTATAGCTGTAGAAGTTCTAAAATTTATTGTACTTACTATTGATGCGGGAGTATTAACAGTATATAATGTAGTTATTTCTGCTAATGATAAAACTTTATTATATATTCTAATATCTGCTATTTGTCCTACAAATCCACGCCCACCATCTCCACTGGCACCTATTGTTAAATCTTTGTAAAGAGTTAAATATTGTCCTGCTGTACCACTTCCTGTTGCACGTTGTGTTCCATTTATATATAGTATACAATTTACTGGGCTGGTATTTGATAATGTATATACACAAAAATACCAAGTATTTAATGATAATCCAGTTGCTGTCGGTTGTATTGTCCATTGATTACTCAATGCCGTATAAACTGTTAATTGATATGATGTACCACTAGTAAGATAGAAATCAAACTGAATTTTAGGATTATTTACAGATTTATCACCATATCCCATAATAGTATAATATGCTGTTCCAGTTATCATAAACCAGAATGCGAAAGATAATGGAACATTTTTATTTATTGTTGGTGTTAAAGCATACGTAACATTGGCCGTTCCTGCAGCACCTGAAGCAGTTCCATTAAATGTTGCTGATATATAGTTTGGTAAATTTGAGAATTTGCTAGTATCAGTAGTATATGTAATAGCACCATTAGGTAAAGTTGCTGGTCCTGTTCCACGCGAACTACTTATTAAATTACCATCTAATTTATACCATGCTACTAAATTGTTAATATCATCTGCTAATACTGGATAAGATACATTATATGTAAATGTTAAAGTCCTATAATATTTATTATTCTCTATTGTTTCTGTTACAGTATGTCTTGTATTTGGTGTTATAGTAATAGGGTCTAGATAATTATTTTGTATTGTAACAGCTGTATTATTAGTTGTATCATCATATACATGTAATTCTGTTGTTGGATTTGTTGTTCCAATTCCAACATTTGTTATTGATGGTCTATTCCTATACCTTATAATAATAATACCTGAACCACCAGTTCCGCCTACTGTGTCTTGGTATCTTGCACCACCACCACCTGAACCAGTACCACTACCAGCGTTTTTTCCAGAAGCAACACCATAACCATTAGTTCCAACATTACCATTAATTGTTTGACCAATTACTCCTGCTAATGATCCTCCACCTGAACCTCCTCCTCCTTTTCCACCATTTCCACCAGTAATAGTATTATTAATACCTTCTGTATCACCTCCACCGCCAGCACCCCACCAATATGATGTTCCTATTATATTAATTTCTACCCCATCTCCACCATCACCTCCTCTACCTGTTGCTATTGTAGCATCAGAACCTTTGGAAACAGCACCTCCTCCACCTCCTCCTGCTACCTTAGTTCCACTAGCTCCTTGAACCATACCTGAACCCCCAAGATTTCCATTATAAATAATTGAACTTGCAAGAATTGGTCCTTTTGTTGAAATTCCAAATCTTCCTCCAGATGGAACAGAATAACCTGCTTGAACACCTTTACCACCAGCGCCACTTCCACCAGTATTGCCACCACCATTAGCATTTGGAGGATCCCATCCTGTATTGCTCGCACATCCTCCTCCTAAAATTGTAGCTCCAAACCCTTCTGTTGATTTACCTCTAACTTCTCCTGGTGTAGCACCTCTTCCAACTTTAACAATATAATTTCTTTTTGCAATACTTATATTTGTTCCATATAATACTGCACCTCCTCCACCACCACCTCCAATATCTTTACCTCCTGCACCACCACCTCCAACCATTAATATATCACATATTATATTGTCTGTTGGAATATTAATATTATATTGTGTTTGCCCTGTTCCTGTATTGTCTGATGTATAAGTTAATATAATATATCTATCTATATCTATAGTTCCAGTTATTACTTCTGGTGATTCTAAAATCGTGGGTGTTATTATAGAATTCTGTAATGTAAATTTCATTATTACAACACCAGAACCACCGTTTTTACTCAAAGTCCCTCCTCCACCTCTTCCATTTACAGCGTCTACAAATGTTGCACCATTTGTTATTTGATAACCTCCGCCTCCTGTTGCTGTTCCAGCAGGATTTAATCCACTCCAATTCCAACTACCTGCCCCACCTCCTCCACCATATTCTATTGAAGTGCCTGTTATTGATGATGTTGTACCTTTGCCACCACTTCCACCAGCAGTTGTTGTACTATTTCCTCCATTGCCTAATGTTGATGGATCAGCACCACCGCCAGCACCACCAACAAGCGCATTATCTGATGTACCTCCTGAACCTGATGGTGAATTAGCAACACTTTTTGCGTTATTTTTATTATAATCTCCTCCTGTTCCACCTACGCCTCCGCATGTAGGTGTACTAACTCCTGTAATAGGATGTGTAAAATATGAAAGAGTTGGAAGATTTCCTCCATTTAACCCAGTCCATAATGCCCACCCCCCTCCTCCTCCTCCTGCTTGCACAGATATTCCTAAACCTGAAAAACTACTATTTATACCATTAGTTCCTAATGTAGAATTAACAGTAGAACCACTTCCTCCTCCTATACCTCCACCACCAACATAAATTGTATAGACCCCAGATTGTAATGTTAAACTATTGATTTCTATAACATCACCACCACCTCCTGATGCTGCGTTACCTCCACCACCTCCACCACCACCTACTAGTAATATATCACATGTCAAACCTCCTGATGGTACATTTATTGTATATCTACTTTGTCCTAAACCAGTATTGTCTAATGTATAATTTAATATAAAATATTTATTAACCCCTATTGTCCAAGTTATTATGCCAGGTAATTCTATTATATTAGGTGTTATTGATGAAGAAATTATAGAATTTTGTGCGGTAAGTGGTATTAATGTATTGTATCTTATAATTATAATTCCGGACCCACCATTTCCTGCTATTCCATTAGTACCACCACTAAACCCAGAACCACCACCGCCTCCTCCTGTTCCGGATGTTCCACTTGTTGCTGTTACAGCACCTTTTGAACCAGCACCACCTCCTCCTAAACCACCTTGACCAGCAATAGTTGCTGTTAAAGCAACGCCTCCTCCTCCTCCACCACCATAATATACTGACGATCCTGTTATTGATATTACTTTACCGGAACCACCATTACCTCCTGTTGTTGTTGTACCACTTATTACCGCATTTGCTCCTATTGTTAAAGCACCTCCTCCTCCACCACCACCAAAATAACTTTCAGCACCCCCTGTTGTTAGTAATCCACCAGAATTACCATAAATTCCTGTTGGAATATTTGTTGAAACAGCATTACCTGCGTTGCCGTAACCACCTCCACCCGACCCACCATCTTTAATAATACCAGTTCCAATAGTATTATCACCAGCACCACCTCCTTTCGCTAAATATATATTTGTTGAATTAATAGTAATACTACTGTCAATCCCCTTAGCACCTGGACCAGATATTGCTTGCGACCCTGTGCCACCATTACCAACATTAATGGTATATGTTCCAGTTGATAATGTTTGATTTGTAAGATAAATAACCGCGCCAGCGCCACCACCACCAGCATGCCTAGCTCCACCACCACCACCACCACCTACTATTAATATATCACATACTATACCTCCTGATGGTACATTAATAGTATATTGTGTTTGTCCTGAACTAGCTATTGTGTCTGTGGTATATGTGAAAGTCATATACAATTCTTTTCCAATATCGCTAGGTAAAGTTATTGTTTCAGATATAGGAGTTTTATAATATATTCCAGAAGATGTTGATGTCCATTGACTACTTACACTATTTGCTAAAATATTACTCGTTGATGCTATATAATTACTTGTATCATTAATACGAGTATTTAATATTGTATTTATACTGCTTACATAATTACTTCCATTTCCTATCTCCGTAGATATACGTGGTGCCAATATATTACTTGTTGTTCCTACATAATTACTTGTAGAATTTATAACATCTACATTATTTATTCTATAATTACCACTAATATTAACATCTCTTGCAACCTCTAATTTTGATGAAGAAGTTAATGGTATAGTGCCAATACCTACATTACCATTGTCTATTATAGTTATATTAGGTGTATAATATCTTATAATGACTATTCCTGAACCTCCTTTACCACCACTTGGATTTTGTTCTCCACCACCACCACCACCACCACCGCCTTTTCCATCTGTTCCATTAGCCCCTGTTGGAACACCGCCAGCACCACCTCCATATGATGCTGAACTTCCTGTAAAAGTAGTTGGAGTAGTATTATAATTATCTTTCACCCCACCACCTCCACCAGCATAATCTATTGATGTCCCTGTTATTGAAGATGATACTCCAATTCCACCAATCCCTCCTGGAGATGATAATGATCCATTTCCACCAACACCCCCAGCTCCTCCTCCTCCTCCTGACGAATATATATTTCCTCCATCTATATGATTACCTCCACTATTACCTTGTCCCACGGTCCCATTGTTACCTGTATTTTTATATCTTGTTCCTCCAGCTCCGGAACCTTGATTTGCTGATGTTGTTTGTAATGTTCCTGAAGCTGTTCCAGAAGTATTATATACCCACGATTGTCCAGCACCACCTCCACCGCCATATGCTATATACCCAAAAGCGGAACTATTATTTCCGTTAGCTCCTCTCGCGAGGTAATTTACAGCACCTGATCCTCCTTCACCTACAATAATAGTATAAATTCCAGCAGAAATATTTACACCTGTATAATATAATAAACCTCCAGCACCTCCACCAGAACCAATTCCTGCGCCACCACCGCCTCCACCACCTACAATTAATATATCACATACTATACCTCCTGATGGAACTGTAAAAGTTGAAGTACCCGCAGAAAAAATCATATATCTATCAGTTGAGCCTGATATTTCTCCAATTTCACTTGTCCCACCAGATGGTCTAATAATAGAGCTACTGTTTAAAATATTAAATGTGCCATTGTTTGTATTAGTAATTCGCCAATCAGTAATGCCTTCTGACACATTACCATATCCTAAAACACCTTGAATAATATCAATATTACTATATGATAAACCAATCATGTAAATATTGTTATATTATTATATAATTACATAATTATTACAAAATTAAAAATGTGAAAAAATTATTCTATTTCTATATTACTAGAATTTGACTTAGTAATATCTATTATTATATTAGTTTATGTTGATGTATAAAAACTAATATTATTTGATGTTGATATATCATATATAATATTATTTGATGTATAAATAGACATAGTATTTGTAGTGAAAGTATCTATAATATTGCTTGTTGTCAAAGTATTCATCATTATATTAGTTTCTGTTGGTGTATAAAAACTAATATTATTTGATGTTGCTATATCAATACTATTAATATTTAAATTACTTGTTTTTTTTGATATATCAGGCAAAACTACATCTAAATCATTTTCTATATTTAGAATTTTTTCTAATGTTTCTACTCTTTTTTCTATATCATTATACATATCTATTAATTTTTTTACTGATCCATATAAAGTGTAGTTTATTTGTGAAATATCTATTGATAATAAATCAGATATACTTAATGAATTATTGTAAAATTGTTGTGTTGATATTGCTTTTGGAAATATATCTTCAACTTCCTGTGCTATATATCCTAATTGCTTATTATCCTTATTAATATTATGTAGCTCTTTTATATAATTAAATCTGTATAATTCTAATTTATTTATATTATCATAACATTTATCATAAGATGCTCTTTCTATGTTTTCCTTAATACGCTTATCTGATACTGTTGACCATAAAGGAGATCCTGTTGGATTATATATAGAAGCACCATCTCTTGTTATTCTCATAAAATCTGTATCAGTTGCTGATAATGTTGATATAATTTTAAAGTCACCATTATAATTACCAATCTTATATCCTGTATTTCTTCTATATCTTATAATTACTATACCTGAACCACCGTTACCACCAGCACCTCCGCCTCCTCCGCCTCCTCCGCCTCCACCACCAGTATTTGCAGTAGCATTTCCTCCTACAATTGTTGCTAAACCTCCAACCCCTCCACCTCCGGAACCTGCTTTTCCCGGTCCTATACTACCTGCAACATGCGTTGCGCCTCCTCCACCTCCTCCTATAAAACCATTAACACCAACAGTAGTTCCGAATATTGATGATACATCTCTACCTGACCCCCCATCTCCTCCTTGAGCATTTCTTGCAACTGACGATAAATCACTTAATACATAATTACCAGAATTATTACCATTTCCCCCAGCACCTCCACCACCAGCAGATGCCCTAGTACTTCCACCTCCTTCAAGTACTCTACCTATACCTCCCGCAAATCCATATCCATTAAATATTACTGTATTACCATTTATTCCATAAAGTGCTAATGTTTGCGTGACGGTTTGAGTTGAAGCAGCAGATGTAGAAGTTGTAAGGTATGCTGCACCTCCACCACCAGAACCGCCGGTTGCCCCATTAGTTATTGATGCTACACCCCCACCTCCTCCAATCGCTGTAATAGTAGTTCCTCCTATTGCTATACTTGAATTAAATCCATTACTTACTGAACCATCTGTTGTCGCTATTGGTACACCTCCGTTTCCTACTATTATTGTATACGACCCTACCGGAAGACATACATTTGTTCCTATTACAACACCGCCAGCACCTCCTCCACCACCAGCATTATACCCTCCACTTCCACCGCCCCCAACTATTAATATATCACAAATCAAACTTTCAGTTGTTGTAAAAATATACTGTGTCTGTCCTGTTAATCCAGTACTTGTACTTGTATAAGGAAATGAAATAAGTCTATCAAACTGTCCTATTGTAGTCGATGTAGCACCTGATACTAATATTTCATTAGGAGGTACAACAGTTCTATTTAATTCAATAGATGCTGTTTGCATAGTATTAATTCTATATCTTATAATAACAAAACCACTTCCACCATTACCTCCGAAATTTGAGTTATATGAGTAAGTACTATAAAAAGCACCACCACCTCCACCTCCCGTATTTGGCATTCCATTATCTGCAAAATATGCCATTGTTCCATCAAATCCGGCATTACCACCTCCTCCATATAATTCTAATCCTCCATTACCAAATCCCCTAATACCCGCATTATTATATGTATTACCTCCTCCTCCTCCCGCAAAATATCCATTATGTCCTACGCTTCTCCCAAAATAAGCTATAAATTCTTTTCCAAATCCTCCATCTCCTCCACCTTTTCCTGAACCTGAACCAGTAGCGTTACTTCCAGCACTTCCAGCACCACCCCCACCACCTGACGCATGTGAAGGTTCAGGAGCGGATGTTCCAAGTTTTCCTAACCCTCCGCTATTACCGAATGATTGAAAATTAGCATAATTATTTTTATTACTTACTCCACCCTGTCCTTGTGGTGCGGAGTTTGCGTGCGAACCTCCACCTCCACTTCCACCAGCATTACCACTTGTTCCCACATAATTAACCCCTCTCGTTCCTCCTCCTCCTCCGCCTTTTGCAATATATTCTATTGAATTTATTGTGATTGAACTATCATTACCATTAATACCATTAACTCCATTATCATTTGTTGTTGCTCCTGTTCCTCCTTTACCAACTTTTACTGAAACACTAGAACCTGAATTTAATTTTAAATTAACTCCAAATAAAACTCCACCACCTCCACCACCACCTCCAAACTTCCCACCACCACCACCTCCCCCAACAACTAATATATCACATACTATATTTTGTGCTGGTGTGAAAGTATAGAGTGTTTGTCCTGTTAATCCTGGGCTATCGCTTGTATATGTAAATAAAATAGTTCTATCAGTAGTTCCAATTATTGTAGATGTTATACCTGTTGTTAAAGCAGTTGTTACAGGTGGTGATGAAGTAATATTTTTTTGTATCGTTTGTTGAACAGTATTATATTTAATAATTATAATTCCTGAACCACCAGTACCTGCTGTTGTAGATAAATATCCCGCACCTCCACCACCCCCACCTGAACCAGCACCTGCATTCATATTTACAGGCGTTGTATAAGAACTTCCACCTACTGTTCCAAATCCAAGAGAACCTCCGCCGTCATTTCTCTCTCCTGCTCCACCACCTCCTAAACCTCCATTCGTAGGTGTAGATGCATAACCTCCTCCACCTCCACCACCACCCCAATATAAATTATTACCAGTTATATTGACTAATACACCAGCACCTCCATTACCTGTTTGAATACCAGTATTACTATTACCATTACCACCAACAGCACCCGCACCTCCACCTCCTGATGATTGAACGGCACCGGATGATATTTGTTGAACTCCTGTTCCTCCAACATTACCATTATATAATGTAGCAGTAGTTAATATAGTTCCCGTTGTAGATACACCAACTGCCCCTCCTGTCCTACTCGTAGCATCAGGGACACTCTTACCACCTGAACCACTACCGCCACTATTTGCTAATACTGCTCCATTCCAAGTAGCATTACCACCACATCCTCCACCTAATATAGTTGCACCAAATCCTGTTGTAGATGCTCCTATTGTTTGACCTACAATTGCACCATTGCCAACATTAATAACATAATCACCTGATGGAATACTTATATTTGTTCCATATAAAACTGCGCCTCCTCCACCACCTCCACCTATATCTTTGCCACCTGCCCCTCCACCACCTACCATTAATATATTACATACTATACCTCCTGTTGGTATATTAATGGTATATTGAGTTTGTCTTGAACTTGCAACTGTTTCAGTAGTATATGTAAATACCATATATTTGTCAATTCCAATTTCATTTGGTAAAATTGGAAAAGGGGTATCATATGGATATTTAATTGATACATTTGTTATCGCTGTAGATGCTAAGGGAGTGTCTGTTTGCCCTCCTAAGGGAACTATTGAAGAATTAATATACCCAGTAGAAATATTATATAATCCATTTACTGTTTTAGATATTCCATTTACTGTTAATCCCAAAGTATTAGTAAAATTAATACCATAATTATCAGTACTTAAACTAGTTGTATAAGAGTAATATAATTTTTCTACATCAGTATTTGATAATCCATTATTATATATGCGAAGGTCGCTAATGTCTGTATTTATACCATTATTATTATTATTATAATCAGCGCCTATTCGTAAATCACCTGTTGGATTTGAACTGGTTGTATTTGTGTCAGTTGATATTAAAACGCCATTTCTATATATTCTTCTATTATAATTTGATAAAACTACATAAACTATATGAACCCACGTATTCAAATCGCCAGCATATGAAGTTGGATTCCCTGGAACTCCTCCTCCGCAATAAAGGTCATTCGCTATAAATGCCATTCCATAAGCATTATTCGCCTGATATCCTAAATATATTGATGTGTTAGCAACAGCATTTCCTTGATTAACTAATGAAGTAAATGGACCAATTGAAGAATATGACGCAGAATTCTTTGTTCTCATCCATACTGCAACACTAAACGCTTTTGTTGCTAAGGATAAAGTAGTACTTTTTAATGAACCATCAGATGTATTTATATACCTCCTACCTTGAAAAAAACTATCTGTTGTTGTTCCAGAAGAATATGTTGGTGTTCCAGCATTTGCAATTAAATTATACTTGGTAGCATAAGGATTATAATCTAATCCATCGCCATCAAATTTATACCATGCTAGTAAAGTTGCATTTGGTGGGTCTGGTGGATAATTTGGAGAATACGCAAATGTTAAAGTTCTATAATATATATTACTCTCTAATGTTTCTGATACTCTGTATTTAGCTCTATTCCTATATCTAAATATTAGCAATCCAGATCCTCCATTACCGCCTAATGAATTTCCACCAGCACCTGTAGAACCCGCGCCACCACCAGAACCAGTGTTAACAGTTCCATCAGTTCCATTTGCAGGACTATTACCATTTTTACCTATACCCCCTCCACCTTTACCACCTGAAATATTTGTTGGTGTTATAGAAGGATTATAACCACCACCACCACCACCGCCTCCAATAAAAAAGTTACCTGTTGTTCCATCTTGAACTCCAAAAGTTCCATTATTTGTAAAATATGTTCTAAAATTATATAGTGTTCCATTTAATGTAACTTGGTATAAACCATCTCCACCAGGTGTTGACCTTGTAGTTGAATTTGCATTTGCTGCAGCAGCACCTATGCCCCCACCACCACCATAATTAATAGTTTCATACGCAGTTGTAGCGGTTACATCTCCACCTTTGTTACCATATATACTATATAGAAAACTTGTATTAACTATAGGACCGCTTGCTTGAGATTGATAATAATTGTCTGTAGAAGGTGATGGAGAAGTATATACAACATTATTAATACCGCCAGCAGCACCACCTGTGCTTCCTCCTATTACACCATTCTTAGCATCCGCTGCACCACCACCTCCACCTCTCGCTTTATATATGTTAGCTCCTATATATGTATCATAACCAGGATTTCCAGAACCTGTTATCCCGCCGCTACCAGCGCCACCAACAACAAATGTATATGTTCCAGCAGTTAATGTTTGATTAACTGCTACTAAACATGCACCTGAACCTCCGCCTGCGCCACCAATACCACCTCCAGCACCACCGCCTCCAATCATTAATATATCAAAAGTTATACCATTAGGTATTGATACATTATTATAAGTAGTATTTGTATTATATCCTCCAGTATGAGTAAAAATATAAAATCTATCAGTATCATTTATTGTTCCTGATGTTACACCTGTCGGATTTGTAGCAAATAATGTGTTGGGTAATACTAAACTCTCAATTATATTGGGTGTTACAACAACAGGTTCAATATAATTATTTTGAATTGTTAATTTTGTATTATTAACTGTATCATCATATACATGTAATTCACTTACAGGATTAGTTGTTCCCAATCCAACATATGCGGTTGTTGTATTTTTTCTATATCTTATAATAACAACACCTGAACCACCTTTACCACCAAAAATACCTACACCATCCCATATACTGCCTCCACCGCCACCACCTGTATTTGATAGTCCATTCTCCGCAGATAATTCAGCTGTTGTTGATTCAAATCCACCACGACCACCTCCTCCAAATAGCCCACTTCCTCCATTTCCAAATGACCTAGTGCCCGCATCTATATATGTATTACCACCACCACCTCCACCAAACCATCCATTGTCCCCTACTGTTGTTCCAAAATATGATATAAAATCTTTACCTGTCCCTCCATTACCACCGCCTGTTGTAGTTGAATAATCACTTCCTGTGCTTCCAGCACCTCCGCCTCCCCCAGATGAAAAGTTAGGGGAACCTGTTAAATCAGGTTTTCCTTGTCCTCCATTATTCCCAAATGATTGAAAAATATCATAGGTATTTTTATTACTTATTCCACCGTATCCAACATTTGTAGTAACATTTGTTCCAGAACCACCTCCGCCACTTCCACCTGCTACACCATTTCTACCTCCGGATGATACACCACGAGAACCTCCTCCACCTCCACCATTAGCAATATATTGAATTGAATTTATTGTTATTGAACTATTATACCCATTTATTCCATCTGTTGTATCATCAGCAGTAGCATCACCAGCACCTCCATCTCCAACACTAATAGAACAAGAACCTGACTTTAAAGCAATATTTGTACCAAACAAAATACTGCCACCTCCACCACCACCTCCAAATTTTCCACCACCACCACCACCGCCAACTATTAATATATCACAAACAATATTTTCTTTTATATTTATTGTATATTGAGTTTGTCCTGAACCTGTATTATCTATTGTATATGTAAACATCATATAACTGTCAGTAGTTCCAAAAGTTGTCATAGAACTATTAGTAGTTCCAAAAGTTCCTGTTGTTATACCTGTTATTGCTGTTGGTGTTGTTACAGGAGATGAAGTTATATATTGTTGTAAAGTTTGTTGTATACTATAATATTTTATAATTACTACACCTGACCCTCCATTCGCACCACTAAAAATATCTGCTCCATCTCCACCACCACCTCCTCCTGTATTAGGTGTCCCAGCAATAGGCGCAACTGTTTTTGTAGATGACCTTCCACCACCTCCTAAACCTCCATCATTATAAAATGCGCTACCACTTGTATCCCAATTACCACCACCTCCACCTCCTGCATAATAAACAGCACTACCTGTAATTGAATATTGCAATCCTATTCCACCAACACCAGCAAAATTATTTGCTGTAGCATTTCCTAATGTATTAACATCTGTTCCTCGCGAACCTGCGCCTCCTCCACCACTACCTAACCATGGAGAATCGCCACCACCTCTACCACCTTCATTTCCAAAACATTTTCCACCTACATATGATGGATTAACACTATCGCTTGCTATATTATTAACAACCGAAACAGATATTCCATTTACAATATTTAATATACTCAATAAACCGCCAGCAGCACCATCTTTCCCCCCATTACCACCTCCTGAACCTCCTGTAAGTGGTGAAAACTCATTTGGAAAAACAGTAGTTGATGTAGCACTATTTCCACCCAAACCCCCACCTCCACCTTTTGCTCTATATACTGTTACAGGTGTCGTAGATGTATTTTGAACAGAAATAATTTCACTATCAAAACCATTCTGTGCTCTTTTATTATCTACCGTATTGCCAGTATCAGTTAAATTACCAGCTCTAGAATTACCAATACCACCATTACCAACATGAATATAATAAGTTCCAACAGAAAGTGGAACGCTAGTATTATATATTAAAGCACCAGCACCTCCTCCACCACCAAATCGCCGTGCTCCACCTCCACCTCCGCCAACAATTAATATATCACATATTATATTTTGTGTTATATTTAAAGCGTATCGTGTTTGACCCAATCCTGTATTATCTGTTGTATATGTAAACATCATATAACCATCAGTTGCACCAATATTTCCTGTTGTTATACCAGTTGTTACAGTTGCAGATGTTACAAGGGATGAACTTATAGATTTTTGTATAGTTTGTTGTATTGAAAAATATTTTATAATTACGACACCATCTATACCAGATAATGAACCTGCTAATCTACCTCCTCCCTTAGAACCACTGCCAAAACTTCCATTTTCACTTGAACCATTTAGTCCATTAATTCCATTAACACCCCCTGAGCCATCAGAAGCGGAAGAACCACCCCCACCACCAGCACAATAAATAACTGCTGTTCCTGTAATACTGTTTGATATACCATTACCTCCATTGCCTCCTAATGCACTTACTCCTACAGTTCCAACAGAACCTGCACCACCACCTCCTCCTCCTGCTGAATAAAAAGCGTTATCAAATCCATTCGCACCAGCAAAACCTACACCATAATTATATGTTGAATATTGTGTACTTAATTGCCCTAACCCTGCAGAACCATCCCTTTCCCAGTGCCCTCCTCCTCCACTACCTCCCGTTTGAGGAAGAGGAGAACCGGTTGCTCTCGAACCTCCTCTACCTCCGCCTAAAGATATATATGATATTGAATTATCAGTTGCTATAAATGATGAGTTATTACCACTAGTATTAGCAAGGTAAGTTCCTATACCACCTTTCCCTACACTAATAGTATAAGAACTGGATTTTAAAACAATATTTGAAATATATACATATCCGCTTGCACCTCCACCTCCACCTCCATTTCCTCCACCACCACCACCACCTCCAACAATTAATATATCACATACAATTCCTCCTGTTGGTATATTAATTGTATATTGAGTTTGTCCAGAACCAGATATTGTATCCCCAGTATATGTAAATACCATGAATTTTTCAACTCCTATTTCATTTGGAAAAGTTATTGGTGTAGATATAGGAGTATTATAATATATTCCAGAAGATGTTGAAGTCCATTGACTACTTACGCGATTTGCTAAAATATTGCTTGTAGTCAGCATATAATTGCTTGTATCATTAATGCGTGTATTTAATGATGTATTTATAGTGCTGACATAATTGCTAGAATTTCTTATATTTGTTAATATACTTGATACTAATATATTACTTGTTGATAATACATAATTACTTGTATCAAGTATAATATCACTATTGTTTTTTTTGTAATTTCCAATAATATTAACATCTCCTACAACCTCTAATAATGATGAAGAAGTTAATGGTATAGTGCCAATACCTACATTACCATTGTCTATTATAGTTATATTAGGTGTATAATATCTTATAATGACTATTCCTGAACCACCTGATCCTCCTGTACCAGAAGAATTTACAGCACCATTATTTCCACCTCCTCCGCCACCACCACCAGTATTAGATGTTCCACTTGACGGCATACTATTTAATGTTCCACCATTCCCCCCTCCTTGAGTTCCAGATATTGCGGTTACAGATAAATATGTCCCTCCTCCACCACCACCTCCAAAACCTGTTGATGTTCCTTTTATATTTATATCTACACCAACACCTCCTGTCCCAGCAATATTAGATTGTCCGTTGCCTCCATTCTTATTTGCTACATTAGCACCACCTCCACCACCACCTCCTGTCTGTCCGCTAGAAGAATTACCACCTATTCCACCACTACCGGTTGATGACCCTCCTGTATAACTTGCTCCATGTCCTGCTCCCCCTCCGCCTCCTACACCAGAAACACCATTCGTATTTTTACTGCCTCCGCCACCACCTCCACCAGCAGATAATAGTGTTGTTCCTAAATTATTCTTAATTTCAGATATTGTACCATTTGTTCCAGCTGAACTCACGCTAACACCAGCAGCACCTCCTGTACCTACATTTATTGTATATGTTCCCGCTGAAAGTGTGTAAGCTTCTCCTGTTTTAAATGTTGTAATATTATTTGTATAATATTTAACTTCTCCACCTCCGCCGCCACCTGAACCATCAAATCCTCCACCACCACCACCACCTACAATTAATATATCACAATTAATACCTCCTGATGGAACAGTAAAAGTTGAAGTACCTGCTGTAAAAATCATATATCTATCAGTTGAGCCTGATATTTCTCCAATTTCACTTGTCCCACCAGATGGTGTAATTATAGAACTACTGTTTAAAATATTAAATGTGCCATTGTTTGTATTAGTAATTCGCCAATCAGTAATGCCTTCTGACACATTACCATACCCTATAACACCTTGAATAATATCAATATTACTATATGTAAAAATAATCATGTTATAATTTATATTTACATAATTATTACAAAATTAAAAATGTGAAAAATATTTATTCTATTACTATATTACTTGATGTTGACTTAGTAATATCTATTATTATATTAGTTTCTGTTGATGTATAAAAACTAATATAATTTGATGTTGATATATCATAGATAATATTATTTGATGTATAAATAGACATAGTACTCGCGCTTAAATTATCTATTATATTGCTTGTTGTTAAATTATCAACTATAATATTTGTTTCTGTCGGTGTATAAAAACTAATATTATTTGATGTTGATGTTATAGTATCAACTATTATCAAACTGCTTTCTGCTGGTGTATAAAAACGAATATTATTTGATGTTGATATATCTATATCTATATACACATTATTTGACGTCAAAGAGTTGATATACATGTTATTTGAGGTTGATATCGACGTATCAATAGTAATATTATTTGATGATGATGTTATAGTATCAATAATAATATTGCTAGCTGGAGGTGTATCTATATTTAATAAGTATTCCATTTTTTTAATACGTGCTTCTTTATTTTTGTCTATTTCTATTAATTTCTTAACAGTTCCATACAAAGAATAGTTTATTTGTGATATATCTATTGATAATAAATCAGGAATGCTTAATGAATTATTATAGAATGGTTGAGTTGATACTGCTTTTGGAAATATATCTTCAACTTCTTGTGCAATATATCCTAATTGTTTAAGATCTTTATTAATATTATTTAGTTCTTTGATATAATTAAATCTATATAATTCTAATTTATTTATATTCTCATAACATTTATCATAAGATGCTTTCTCTATATTTTCTTTAATACGCCTATCTGATACAGTAGACCATTGTGGAGATCCAGTTGGATTATATATAGATGCGCCATTTGCTGTTATTCTCATATATTCAATATCGGAAGATGAAAATGTAGATGATACAGTTGAAGATACCGCAGTAGAAACTGACGATATAATTTTGAAATCTCCATTGTAGTTTCCAATCTTATAATTATTTGTTAGATTTGCTGATCTCAAATATTTTATAATTACTACACCAGAACCACCTGAACCACCAAAATATGCTGAATATCCACCTCCACCTCCACCACCGCCAGTATTTGGTGCTCCTGGATATCCTACTCTATCTTCTCTTACACCATCACCACCACCTCCTATTCCTCCACTTCCACCACTAGCAACATGTCCTGCGCCTCCTCCACCGCCTCCATAATATACATTATTTCCTGTAATAGTTATTAAAATACCTGCTCCTCCATTACCTCCTGCGCTACCATTTACGTTAGTATCTGCTGCGGCACCTCCAGCACCACCACCTCCTGATGCGTTTGTTGTATTTCCACTTCTTGTTGTAGTATTATTACCTCCTCTGTTACCATATATAAATCCTGTAAATCCACTTAATGAACTTGATGTGCCAGCTGCAGCGCCATAATTTAAAATGCCGTTATTTGCAGAAGCACCTCCGCCAGAACCTCCTATTATACCATCACCATCTACAAAACCTGCTGTTACTCCTCCACCACCTTCCGCTATTATAGTTCCAAAACTACCAGATATTGATGAATTATATCCATTCACACTTGCGCTACTAGAACTAGCACCGCCATTCCCAACAATTATATTATAAGAACCAGCAGATAAAGTACCACTTGGTATATAAACTACTGCACCAGCACCTCCTCCGCCACCTATATTTCCTGCACCACCTCCTCCTCCTGCTACAACTAATATTTCACAATTTAAATCTTCGGTCGTTGTAAAAGTATATTGAGTTTGCTGAGTTAAACCAGAAGTAGTTGTTGTATAAGGAAATAATATATATTTATATAATGTTCCTGGGATTGGCACAACAGTTGTTCCTGGTATAATTGGTTCTCTGTCATTTATATTATTTCCAACATTTATTAATTCAAAAGATGCTGATGTTAATTTTCTATATCTTATTATTACAACCCCTGAACCTCCGCTTCCTGCTATACTTACAGGCGCTTGTGTATACGCAGTACCTCCGCCTCCTGAACCAGTTCCATTTGTCCCAGATGTTGCTACATCTCTTGGTGCAGCAGCATAAGCACTACCAGTCCATACTCTACCATTTCCTCCTATTGAACTTCCTCCAAAACCTGCTGATGTTGAAGCACCTATATATTGTCCAGCGCCTCCACCAGCAGCATAAAATCTAGATGTCCCTGTAATACTAATAGAGACACCTCCATTACCATTTCTATAATCAGAAGATATATCACCTAATCCACCACCTCCACCTCCTTGATAATCTTGGACTGCTGTTGTATTTTGTCTTCCTGCTTTACCTCCTACTACATAAGCAGAACCATTCCAATATGTATTTCCTTGCGTTGCTGATCCAGGTGTATTTAAACCATACCCAGGATTATTTTCTGTACAACCACCACCAGACCCACCATTCCTACCATTTAGAAATGATGCGTTATAATAAACACCTCCTCCACCTCCACCATATCCGCGTAATTGCTGGGATACACCACCTAATGTTTGTGAAATATATGATGACCCATCATTATTCATAAGAGAACTTTCTATACCATCTTGATCTGTACCTGCGGTTCCTTGTTCTTCTGCTGTAGAACCTCCAATACCTCCACGCCCAACATTAACTTTGTATGTTGAAGCAGGAAGAATTTGATTTATACTATATACAACACCACCAGCACCACCTCCACCACCCATACTATCTCCACCAGCACCACCTCCCCCTATTATTAATATGTCGCATATATAAGGTTCTGTTGTTGTGAAAGTATATGTTGTATTTGTGTTAGTTGCTGGTGTTCCTGTATAAGTAAACATAGAACATACATCTGTATTTCCAACTATTGTAGAAGTTATACCAAACCCTGAAATAATTGTTGGTAATATATTTTTATTATAAGCGTATTTAACTACAATAGATGATGTTCCTGTTGAAGTTGTTGTTATTAATGGTGTATCTGATTGTCCACTAAGTGGAAGCATAGATAAGTTTGAATCTCCTGTATAAATACCATAAGCTCCATTTACAGTTTTATATGCGCTATTTACTAATATTCTTGATGTATTCGCAAAATTTACAGTATAATTATCACTTGTTACAATATTACTATAAGAAGCATATAATGTTGCGACATCTGTTGCTGATAATCCAACACTATATATTCTAAGATCGCTTAAGTCAGCATTAACATAAATATTTGTAAATGTAGCTCCTACAATTAAATCTGCTGTTCCACTAAACGCATTAGTATTTGAATCAATAGCAATCAAAACACCATTTCTATAAATTTTTTTAGTATAGTTTGTCTCAATAATATAAACCAAATGAACCCATACATTTAAATCTTCTGGATAAGTAGTTTTTGTTCCAGTACCCATACCAGCTGTTAGGTCAGCGTTAAAAACACTTAACATGTATCCACCATTACCATTATGTCCAAATTGTACTGCTAAATTTGTAGCAGCTGATTGACATTGTGAAAGAAAGAATTGATTAGCAGCTAATGTTTTATTTCTAATCCATACAGAAACACTTAATGCTCGTAGTCTTAAAGCAAGAGCAGAATTTTTTATAGTACCAGATACTGTACTTAAAAATTTTCTTCCTTGAAATAATTCAGTAGAATATGTAGGTGCTGTTCCTGTTCCAGCGATTAAATTATACTTGGTAGCATAAGGATTATAATCAAGTCCATCACCATCAAATCTATACCAAGCGAGAAGAGGAGTATAAGAAGCATATAATGTTGCGACGTCTGTTGCTGTTAAATCTGTTGTATATATTCTAAGATCGCTAAAATCTATATTTATAGTAGTATTATTACTATTATAAACAGCTCCAAATCGTAAATCTCCTGTTGCTGTTGATGCGATTGTATTTGCGTCTGTTGCTATTAATATACCATTTCTATATATTCTTCTATTATTATTTGATAACTTAACATAAGTTAAATGAACCCATGTATTCACATCATTTGGATACGCAGCTGAATCAAGATCATACCCATAAAATGCAAAACTATAAGTATTATTAGCACGACAACCCATAAGTAATGCGTTTGTGTTTCCTACTGTTCCTTGTGCTATAAAGAACGCATCGGCAGAAATTTTTGTTCTCATCCATACAGAAACACTAAATGCTTGTGACTTTAATTGTATTAAAGTAGTACTTCTTAAAGATCCTGTATTTGTATTTATATATCTTAAACCTTGAAAAAAACTGTCTTCTGTTGTCCCAGATGAATATGTAGGATTTGCCCCAACTACGCCATTTGCGATTAAATTATATTTAGTTGCCGATGTATTATAATCTAGTCCATCGCCATTAAATTTATACCATGCTAGCAAAGTTGTATTTGGTGGATTACTTGGAGTTGGTGGGATAATTGGATAATTTTTAAGAGGATAGTATGAAAATGTCAATGCTCTATAATATATATTATTTTCTATTGTTTCTGTCAATGCGTATCCTGTGCTAGGAAAAATTGTAACAGGTTCTGTATAATTATTCTGTATTGTTAATGTTGTATTATTTGTTGTATCATCATATACATGTAATTTGCTAACTGGATTTGATGTTCCTACTCCTACATTTCCAGCAGGTAATACAATCCTTATAATAACAATACCTGAACCTCCGTTGCCTCCTTTATAATATGAATAAGTCCCTTGTGCTATATCATCGCTACCAGAACCACCACCTCCAGAACCTGTATTTGCTACTCCATCTCCACCAACTCCTTCTACTGGATATGTAATACTATTAAGTGTAGTTGAAGCTTTTAGATATCCTCCATTACCACCAACTATTATACTATTAGCACTCCCTCCTAATCCTGGTTCGCAAAACTTATTAGCAATCAATCTTCCACCACCAGCACCTCCTCCGCCAGCATACGCAACAGATGAACCTGATATTGAAATAGATATTGCGCTCCCGCCATCTCCAGCTTTAACAAAAGCGGTTGTATTAATTGATTGACCTACACTTCCAGCACCACCCCCACCTCCGCTCATATATCTACCATCAAATATATATCCACCTCCACCCGAATAACCATAAACTGAAGTATTATTTGGTGCGATTGTAGTTGTAATCGCATTAATTGTAATTGTATTTGTAGATAAAGGTGAAGCACCAGAAGATATATAGTTATTTGCCCCATTATTAAAATTAGCCCCAACACCTCCACTTGAACCACCTGCTACTAATGCTATATTAGTTGTTCCAGCAAGTGCGTTTCCATCTCCTCCTCCTCCACCCTTTGCTCTATATAAAAGTTGTGATGTATTAAAAAATATTTCACTGTCTTTTCCTACCTCTCCTATATTTTGACTACTTGTGCTAATACCTACACCACCTCTACCAACTTTTATTGAATATTGACCTATGCTTAATGTTTGATTCGTAACATAAATAACCGCGCCCGCACCACCTCCACCTCCTATACGAGACCCACCTGCTCCACCTCCTCCAATCACTAATATATCACATGTGATATTTGTTGGCACATTAATAGTATATAGAGTTTGTCCTGTTCCAGCGCCTGCTGTTTCTGTCGTATATGTAAATGACATAGTTCTAACAGTTCCTATGTCATTTGTTATTATTATTGGTGGTTGGGGTGTTGATGTTATTGTTGGTATTGTTGTTGTATAATATATGCCAGCATTTACTGATGTCCATTGACTACTAACAAATTTTGCTAAAATATTACTTGTTGATAAAACATAATTGCTAGTATTATTTATCTTTGTAATTAATTCAGCATTTATTCTGCTTGTATAATTACTTCCAGATGTTACTTCGCCTACTATGCGATTAACTAATAAATTGCTTGTAGTAAGAACATAATTACTTGTATCACTTACAACATTTCTATTATTTTTCTTATAAATACCTGTAATATTGATATTTCCTCCAATTTCTAATAATGATGAATTAGTTATAGGAGTAATTCCAATACCTACATTACCATTGTCTATTATAGTAAGTCTTGGTGCTGTCGAACTACTATTTAAAATATTAAATACGCCTGTATTTGTATTAGTAATGCGCCAATCAGTTATTCCTTCAGATACATTTCCATAACCAATAATACCTTGTATTATGTCAATATTACTATATGACCTAATAATCATTCCCAGTATAGTATAATCTATATATATATAATATTTTACAAAAATAATATCTATATAGGTATTAAAAAAAATATTAAAATAATTAATTTTATATAAACTTACATAATTGCTTCCTTCATTCCATATTTAAATTTATTTTATTTTTAATTAAAGAAATTTCTTGTAATATATTTTCATATTTTTCATTTAAACAATTATTTTTTATTTCTAATTCCTTAATTGCTTCAACTAATACTGGAACTATCCTTTCATATGAGATAGTTAAATATTTTTCCCCTGATTTTGATATTATCTCTCCATCATCATTTGTGATAACATCAAATGGAGCTAATTTAACTAGTTCAGGAAGTACTTTTTGTACATCTTGAGCACTTAACCCTATTTCTATTTTATTTTTATTTATTCCATACTTAGTAGCTATTTCATTTGGTATATAATAAAACCCATTTAATTTATTTACAATACTGAGAGGATTATTAATAGTAGAAATTTTTGTTTTTAAACGTTCGTCTGAATAATATGCTGTTATTTCACTAGTACTATAAATTTCACCTGCAACGTGTAATTTTTGTAGAGGTTCTGTTATTCCTATACCAACATTACCGCTCGAATTAATTGTTATTCTGTCTGCTGATGTGGTCCTGAACCTTAATTCACTTGTTGTCCCATTTCTAACTATTTGTGTTGTTGAATTATCGCCAAATTCTAAAATAGGTGCTCCACCACCAATGCGCAGAGCTGTTTGTACATGTAAAGGTTGGCTTGGTGTTGCTGTACCGATACCAACTTTTCCATCACTTTGAATAGTCATTACATTTATTGAAGCATTCGCATATACTCCATCAGCTAATGCTATATCTAATCTTGTTCTGGAGCCACTAGTATCACCTGTATATTTACCTAATCTAAATGTAGCCCTCATACCAATAATGTTATTGCCTGAAGCTGTGCCTACTCTACATAAATGTAAAACATCTATTGGGTCAGTGCTAGTTTGAGGACCTGTTTGATTAGTAATTGTCAATGGGGCAACATTATGATCAAAACCGGAAATAATACTATTTATAGTTAATCTTGAACAGTTAGCATTAAGAGTATCTGTTCCAATAGCTAATTTAGAGTTATCCCAAAATAAATTGGTGGACCCTATAGATGTTGAACTATTTGCGTACAATAAACGACCATTTGTAAAAGAACTTGCTCCTGTTCCTCCATTAGTAATAGGTACTATACTTGTAGATGAAGATGATATTGAGGTTGCTTCCGCTGGTACATACGGAACACCTCCTGCGCTCAAAATACCACCTGATGGCATATTAATATTTCCATTAACATCTAATTTATAAGTTGCGTGTGGTGCTTTTCCAATTCCTACATTACCAGAAATTTCTAAATTAGTACTAGCTTTTATACTTCCTACTATATCTAAAGCAACTGCCGGATCTGTTTTCCCAATTCCTACATTACCACTACTTAGTATTGTCATTATAGTGATTGAATAATCTGTATATTTAGTATGTGCTAACGCAATATCTAATCTTGTACTAGATTTATCATTATTTTGGTCTCCCATACCTAATCTAAATGATGCTCTTGCTCCGGTTGAGCCGATGACGTTGGGTGCGCGATATCCTACTCTACATAAATGTAAAACATCTTTTAAATCATTAGCAGTAACAGAAGTACTTATTTGATTAGTAATTGTTAATGGCGCTTCACTGTAATTAAATGAATTAGCGTCAGTACCCTCAATAATATTATCATTTATATTTAATATTGAAGACTTATTATTAATAGATTTTAAAGGGTCAGGGGAAGGACTAGTTATTGACCCAATCCCTATTTTACCACTACTTAGAAAAGTAATTACATTTTTTGAATCATTATACGAAGTGTCAGCTAATGCTATATCTAATCTTGTATTAGATTTAGAATCTTCATCTGTAGACCATTTGCTTAATTTAAATGTTGCTCTTATAGCATTGACTTGTATATCGGTTGCTATTCTACATAAATGTAAAACATCGGTTGGTGTAATACTATCAACATTATTTTGATTAGTTTCATTAGTAATTGTTAATGGTGATTTACTATAATCAAATGCTACTGGGTCAGAAATATTTTTACCTATATTTAATTTGGAAGATTTTTCATCAGGCATTGTTCCAACTCCCACTTTAGATACAGTACCATTAATATAGTAAAATAAGTCTGTGTTTTTTATAATTTTTTTAGTAGAATCCGCGCCAGCGCCCCCCCTCAATCCCGCAAATAATATACCACCTTCTGTTAAATCAGCCTCACTAGCACCTGTTCCTCCTCTAGCCATAGATAATGTTCCTGTCGTCGCTTTATCAACATTTATATTTCCTGTAAAAGTTCCTTCTCCTATTAAATTTAAACTTGTAGCGCTTATAGTTCCGGCGGTTATAGTTCCTTGTACATGTAATTCTGTAGTAGGATTTGTTGTACCAATTCCTACTTTACCATTGCTAAGAATAGTCATTACAATATTTGAGGTATTATATGCTCCTTCTGATAACCCTATCTCTAATCTTGTTTTAGAAGCATTAGTCACAGCAACTGATTTACCTAATCTAAATGTAGCCCTCATACCAGTATTGTAGGCGTCGGCGCCGCCTACTCTACATAAATGTAAAACATCTATTGGATCAGTGCTAGTTAGAGGACCTGTTTGATTAGTAATTGTCAATGGAGCAACACTATGATTAAATGAACTAATAAAATCATTTATAGTTAATTTTGAAATAGGACCTGGGTTATATACCCCAACGCCTACAGTTACCCCAATGCCAACATTACCATCATAATATATATCAGTTGAAGATATCCTGTCATTCCATTGACTTGATTTTTTATTATTTATAAAATTTGTAATTAAATTACTTGTTGTTAAAATATAGTTTGCTAATATATTACTTGTTGATACTATATAATTGCTTGTATCTTTTAAAATATCACCACCACCTTCTATAATATAAGATTTAGCTGTTAATTTACCTTTAAAATTAGCATTACCGTCTGAATTAATAACTAGTAAATCAGATGTTCCTGAATTAATTTTAAAAATATTATTAGTATTAGATATGCTATAAGAAAGTTGTTTTGTATTTCCTATTGATAAATTAATAGATGATTCAGCCAGAGGTATTTTTCTATATTTTATAAATACATATCCTGTCCCTCCTACTCCATTGCGCGTATTATCACGAGATCCACCTCCACCAGCATTGTTTAACCCATCGAGAGAGCGAACACTTGTTACTCCATCGACAGTCTCAGTATATGGATCTTTGTATACTATTCCTCCCTTACCAAAAGAAGGCGAAGTATGATAACCTGTAAATAAGTTAATAGATTGTCCATTTCCATCATTAAATCCACCACCAAAACCACCAATCATATTTGATGGAATAGCATCTTTTCCATTAAATCCGCCAGCTGTATATGTATTAGTATTAACGTTCCAAAAAGTATTACCTTGATCTTGAACAATACCTATTAATTTTGTTGAATCTGTGCTTGTACTACCACTATAGTATCCCCCCCCTCCACTTCCTATTCCTCCAACAACATTAGTACTATTACTAATATTTCTTCCTCTGCCACCTCCTTTACCTAAAAGTTTTATACCATCTATAGTTACAATTTCACCAACAGTTCCATTCCTATAATACTTAATAGAGCTAGCTTCGCCATTACCACCACCACCATCAGTTATAGATGCATTGTATAATGTATAGTTGCCTACTGTTATATAATAGCTTCCAGTATCTAGTTTTTTGTCAACTATGTATACTACACCCCCAGCACCTCCTGCGCCTCCTACACCTTGTGAAGTCTCTGTTGTAGCTGTCCCTCCAGCACCTACTATTAATATATCAACTATATAATCTTGGTCAGTATTAATCACATAATTTTGATACGGTCCTGTACTTTTATATACAAACCCATATCCGTTATATAAGCGATCGTAACCTCGCGCGTATGTACTTACGCCTAGATATTTGTTTACCTCTGAATTTAAAGAGATGCCAGTGTTATGTTGGTACACTTGCCATTCTGGTGGTAGCAAATTTGTATTTGTGTTTAAATTTTCTAAGTCTACATCACTCTGAATTGTTAAATTTGTAATACTTGACTTTGTATTATATATATGTAAATTATTTGTTGGATTTGTTATTCCAATACCTACTTTACCCCCATTATAATATATATCTACTAAATTACTTACTAAATTACTATTATTTTTCCATTGACTTGATGTATTTAATTGATTTTTACTATTTATATATTCTATTAATAAATTATTAGTTGATGCGATGTAATTACTAGTATTTTTTGCTTCTCCTAATATACTAAATGGTTGTCCGTTTAGTAGATAATTTGAAGCATTTATACTTCTGCTAACTGTTATGTCACCATATTTATCTATAATTAAACGGTCAATGTCTATATTTGATGTTGATAATTTAATTTTAAAACCCCCATCAAAATTGCCTATTTTATAACCTGTATTATTATCATTAGATGAATAAGTATTTCGTGTTAGTTCTATTGACGCAAATGTACTTCTTGAAGGTCTGTATCTTATTATTACAACTCCCGAACCTCCAGACCCAGCATTTTCAAAAGTTTCAGAAGAGGTTCCAATTTGATACGCACTCCCTCCTCCACCAGATCCAGTATTCTCTTTTCCGCTACTAGCTGGCCTTATATAATTTGATGTTGATCCATCAAATATTCTCCCATTTCCGCCAATACCTCCGCTACCTCCAAGGCCATATGACATTAAATTATCACCAACATCAACAGTATATCCTTGTTTCACATGTATACCTGCCCCTCCACCAGCCGCGAAAATTTGTGGTTCTCCAGTTATATCAATTGCTACACCATCATGTCCGTATGTTGAGTTATTACCTTGACTACCAATACCTCCTCCACCACCCCCTACTACAAATTTTTGTTGACGAACAGATGGTGGGGTGGTGCCTGCAGGATTTTGACGCCCAGCTTTACCTCCTACTACATATGCGGAACCATCCCAAAATGTTTTTTTTTGCGTTGCTGTTGTTGTGTCTCGGCCTTGCATTGATATACCCGCATTATATTGGGTATATGATACATCAATTTCGCTTCCACTTCCACTACTTCCTCCACCACTTCCTCCGTTCCGCCCAACTTCGGAACTACCTGCAGTTATATCGCGAGCATTACTTTTCGAATTTGTACCACCAGTACCACCTCCTTTAGCTAAAAGTGTTATACCATCTATAATTAAACTTGTTTCCTCTCCTTCTTTTTTTATTTCACAATACTCACCATTTTGGTCAATACTTATTTCCCCACCGGTTTTAGTTGAATCATCTAGACTTGATGATAACCCATTTCCACCGCTTCCTACATATACCCGATAGCTTCCACTCGATAATGTCGTGTTCTTAATATATACAACACCGCCAGCGCCTCCTCCACCACCATATGTGTCCCCTCCAGCCCCTCCCCCACCTACCATTAAAATATCAACTTTTAGATCTGTTGGTGTAGAAAACGTATATGTTGATATATTTTTGTTGTATACATCACTTCCCACATATGTAAATTTTATGTATTTTTCTATTTTATCAATACCGATTTCTATTGGTAATATTTGTTGAATTTGATCTATTCTATTAGCATATATGTCACCATGTATTACTAATCTAGGATCCTGAATAATTAAATTAGGATTATTATCGCATATATGTAATTTACTTAAAGGAGGAGTAAGAGTATTGAATTCCCCTATACCTATATTGCCATTATTCATAATTTTGAGCCTTTCTATCCCAGCTGTTTTAAAAATAAAATTAGATGATTTATATGATAGTGATATTGTATATTTTGATTCATCGCTAGTATCTTCAGAATCAAAATTTATATTACTATTATTTAATGTAATCATTATTATAATTATATAAATATAAAAAAAAGAGTTTTTTTTATTTAGTAAATAAAGGGTATATATTATATGCTCTTTTATTAATTAATAGCCTCAATATATATTGATGAATTACGAGTATTTATTCTATCGAATGTTAATAAGTTAGAATAGTCTCCACTTTTAAATATTGTTGAAAATGCTGTTTCTGTTTTTTTTGATACAACATCAATCGGTAATAATGAATTATAATTAATATTGTTTATAGCATCCAATAATTTAGTAATATCTTGAATAACTGCGTCGTTATTGACTTTATTTGGCAAGTCATTTATAACATCATTTATTTGTCTTTCTATATTTGCCTTTTCATTTCTTAAAGAAGTTATGTTGAACTTATCTATGGGATCGGCATTTATATAATTTGCTATTTTTTGATAATTAATATAATTATTGTTATTATAATTAATATCAGTAAATAATTCCATAATTGTTCTATCTGTATTTTTAAAATCTGTATATATTGTATTACCGCAAAATAAATAATCATTCGCAGAAACATTTATGCTAGAAAGATTATTTCTAGTAAAAAAACCTTCATCATTATTATTAGTAGTAGTATTCAAGTCTATATATGTTGTTAAAAGGTTTACAGTAGATGTTGAATTATAATCATTATTATATAATGTATCAACTTCTTCATTAGATAATGCTCTATTAAATACTAAGAAATTGTTAATATCCATGTTAATATTATTTCCCAATCTTAAATCTCCTGATCCTACAAATGCGGTTCCACTTTGATCTTGGCTTATTAAATTTCCATTTCTATATATTTTTCTATTATATTTTATATCAATTGTTTCTTCAACAACATAAACAAGATGAACCCAATTATTTACATCTTCTGGGTAAGACGTGGCTGTTCCTGTTCCTACACCACACTCAAGATCATTTCCCCAAAATGCTAAACAATACGCATTATTATTGCGCGCTCCAATATGTAAATGTATATTTGTACCATATTGTTGACCTTGTAATATAAAAAAACTATACCCGCTATTTCTTGTTCTTCTCCAAACAGAAATACTAAATGATTTTCTAGCTAAATTTATTGAAGACACTAATGAACCGTTTGCGGTATTTATAAAGTATCGTTCTTCATCATTTGTAAACTCTATAGTTCCCTTTTTAGTTAAATTATATTTAGTATCATTTTTATTACTATCTATTGTATAATTACTGTCAAATTTATACCAAGCAATTAAATTTGGGGGTATTGTATTATCTAATCTTACAGGTGGGCTTTCTAAATATTTAAAATATATATTAAAATTTTTATTTACATTAGTTGAATTATTATTATAAGATTGGTAATAATATGCTATCTTATAAAACTTGCTTGTAGTTATTTTAATATATTGTTTTAGATATGATGGTTTATACACATTGTTATATTTATTATATTTAAATACAATTCTACAATTATAATTTGTAGATCTTAAATTATTTTCATCGTATATCATCAGTTCTGAGTATAATATATGAGGGCTCGCAGATGTTGAATTTTCTCCAATGTCAACTCTAAATCTATAGTATCCTTTTTGTAAAAATATAAATGCGGTTGTAATGTTATTTTGAAGTTTAAATGGTGGGAAAGTTAGTTGTGCTACTGAATTTAATTTATAATATGGATCTGTATTAATTGTAATATCATATTTATTATCAAAATTTTTAATCCTTATAATTACAACCCCTGAACCGCCTTTTCTATACATTATACCTCCACCACCCTTATTATTTTCAACTTCTATAAAATTACCATTTTTAAAATTACCAGAACCACCACTTGATGTACCATATGTATCAACGCCGCCATTCCATCTTCCTCCTGAACCTCCTCCTCCATATTCTATAGACTGTCCAGTTATAGAAGAAACTACACCTTTACCACCACTCCCTGTATATAAATTATCCCATCTACTACTATTTCCAGCATCTCCACCAGAAGAAGATGACGCAGCACCTCCACCAGCACCTCCAGTTTCCCAATTATTATCAATATTTCCTGCACCAGACCCTGAAGAACCATCTTCAATCTTTCTACCATCACCCTCTCTTACACCACCTCCACCTCCAGTAGTTTTCAACACTGCACCTGTGATAGGATCTTTAAATGTAGCTGTTGGAACTGATGTTGGTTTTTTACCACCCTCATCTACCATCCAGTTACACCATCTATCTACGCAATAGCCACCATATCCACCACCGCCTCCACCACCAGCTGCTTTCAGATCTATAGAATTACCACTAAGTGTACTGTTTTTTCCAACTATACCTGCTTTATTGTTCCCTACTGTATCTCCTCCAGCACCTACATATATTTCATATACACCTTTGACTAAAGAGACTTCTTTAAATTGCTGAACATCTCCTCCTCCACCTGCACCTCCTGCGCCACCTCCAGCACCTCCACCACCCACTAATAAAATATCGCATTTATAACCATTATCAGGAACAATAAAAGTATACTTTGTTTGCTCTCCTCCGGTATTATTGAATTCTATATATATATCATCCGGATTAATATAATTACATTTGGCTCCATTAGGTAATACAACCTCTTTAAGCAATTTATTATAATATCCTTTTTCGTAATTGAAAATTCTTGTATATCCATCTTTTCGCATTAATTTAAAAATATCTACAAAGCTTTTATTGTCTGTTGAAAAATTATTTTTGGCTGAATATGCCGCAACTATTTCAGCATCCTTAGAAGCTATATTGGTATTTATACCATCTATAAGAGCTTTATTGTTTTCAATTATAATTTGTTTTCTATCATCTATTTTTGTATTTAAATCGTCAATAATTATAAATTTATAATCAACACCGTCGGTATTGTATTTTGACCAATCTAAAATGCTCATATTTACATTATTTAATGAAAAATTAATGCTCGTATTTGATATTTTATTTCTAAATAGTGCAAAGGAACTTATGTCTATTGCAGCATTAGTTGTTGTATAACTTTTGATTTGAGACAATGGGCAAATATATGATACATACTTAAAAATATATACTTTGGCATTCATGCTAATATCACCTTTGATAAATATCTTTAATAAATTATTTGTCGTATCATATCTAATTCCGTGAGACCCTAATATAGCAAAATCAAATATTGCGTCATTTTTAATTACATCAAACGTTGTTTGTTCATTATTTAATTTTACTTTAGCAATATTAATAATATTTTCATTATTTTCTCTAACAATAGATAATTTGTAAAATGTTTTATTTCTTAGAGAATTAATAGAATTATACTTGATTGAGCATATACTATTTAAAACATTTGTTAAATTATCGTTCGCATTATCCTTATTTAAAAATTGTATTGAAGTGTATTTTAAACCATTAAATATATTTGTATCTTTTTCACTATTGTCGGTAGTACCCTTAGAATCGTATTTTACTAAGTTATTTTCGGCATACTCAAACGGTTGAGCGGCACCTAAACCGTCATAATCAAATTTCTTAAAACATTTACTAGTGAAGTCAGAATTAATAAAATCTGTTGTGTTTGATTTAGTATTCGTATATATTTTTTTAGGATAATTTATAATATTACCGTAATTATCTGTATATGTATCAAATTCTTTCCATCCGTCAAAAGTATAGCTACATGTTTTCATATCATTTGATTGCCTATCGCAATTTTCAATATTCTCTTTACTATCTGTAAAATATACCTTACAATCCCTTAATTCATATTTATCTTTTTTTTCAATATTGCTACTTATTCGTTCCATATTCCTACCAGGATATTTATCTTTTGGATAAGTACTTCTATCATTATAATTTCCATTCTTGTATTCAATGGTCTTTGCATCTATTGAACCATCCTCGTATTTCTCTAATATATTAGTGTGATATACGCGCAAATAATAAAAAACAGCTATAATTAATATTATAATCAAAGACATTAACCCCACAAATTGTAAATATGAATTTAAATCATGTAGAGAACATTTTGAATTCATATTTTATTTTTTATTCTTCTCTATTATTATTTATTATATATATTATTATAATAAATAATAACTTTATTCAAACATTTTTAAATTAATTTGACAAAATATGTTCTAAAATTGTTCGCAATTATTAAAAGTTGATTATAAATTGTGTTAAGTTATTATTAAGAACCAAACGAAATCAACATATCAAATACAATCTCAAACGATCTCAAAGACTAACTTTAAAAAGAACTCAAAGGACTATCTTAAAGACAATGGCATCAATTAACGTTTCCAATTTTCTTTACTGGACTTCAATTGCTAATCACATTGAAAATCCCAAACTTTCACGTACTAAATGTATGTTAAATGCGATCAAAGAACTTAAACACGAACAGATGTTTAGAAGTTTCATTAGAAATAAATCTATTGAAATTAAAAAAATAAATCCTGAATATACTAGCGCATATTGTATCAAGCTCTCTATGGTCGAATGGAGGAAGGGTTATTAAACATAATGAGTGCTGCCACTAGAGGTTCTTGATTCTGCTGGACCTTGTGAAGACTGCGATGCCAAAATACTTGAATTAATAGCTGAACCTTGTGAATTCAAAGTATCATTTGAATAATTAGTTGGATCGATAGATACTTCACTATTTCTTATACTACTTTGTGAACCGTGTGAAACATGATCAAAAATCTTATCAATATATGTTATTTGATTATAATAAAGATCATGATCATCATCTTTATAATTAACTATTACGTTTAGAAAAGCACAATTTACCCCATATAAATAATAGTAATAATCAAATATATCTTTAATTATATTAAATAAACTAGTTAAAGCTAAAATTTGTTTAATATTTTTATGAGTACTAGGAAAACCAAAATTTGCTAAGTTTTTTTCCATATATTCCATATTTTCTGCATTATAAGCGAACATACAGTTTCCAGGCTTAATAAAATAGTGTGTTGCAAACTTTATGAAAGCGGGTTTAGAAACATTTATATAGAATGGATCTGGCATAAATGTTTCTAAATATTCCATTTTTACTTCATTTAAAATACCTATTAATATATTAGCATCCGCAATATCATCATCATCGCTAGCTCCTCCCTTCCAATTTCTTTTTTTATTAAGTTGTTCTACATATACTTTTCTAATAGCTTTAGGTTTAGCAACTGGTTTAGGTTTAGCAACAGAAGCTTTTTTAGCAGGTTTAGCCTTTGGTTTATCAACAGAAGTTTTTTTAGCAGGTTTAGGTTTATCAACAGAAGTTTTTTTAGCAGGTTTAGGTTTAGCAACAGCCTTAGGTTTTTTTACTAATTCCTTTTTACTATTCATAATGTCAATATTCTATTATATAATAATATATTAATACTAATCACAATATTGATAATAAAATAATTGCGGAGACACTTAAACAGATTTATTATAATATAATATAAAATAAGATATAAATGCTAATATACAGAAGATTAAAATGATTTTTTTAAAATTAATGTTAAAATAATAAAGTGTATCTATAATAAAATTTACAGTTTCGCTCTCTTTCTTACGATAAATAAGTATGGGTGTTATTATTAAAAGTAATAGCAGATATAATACAATAATTACTATAAAATATGATTTTATTTTCTTAGCAATTTCTACAAATAAACTATTAATACTATCATTAAATTTAGTAAATGTGCTGTATTTGTTTGCTAATCCAAATATATAATACTTTTTATAAAAGTCATCTTTATCATTTTTATTATCCTTATCTTTATCATTTTTATCATCATTTATTTTATCTCTAATTAATAATTCAAAATAATCATTAATGTGTTTTATATATTTTATTTTATAATCCTTAAGGCGTTTTATTTTATCTTTGTCATCTATTTTTGAAATGGCTTCATATCCATCTTTATATATTAAAAATAACATTTTCAATATATTTTGGATACCATCTTCACCATCTACAACAACTTTATTAACCTTTTTTAAATCACTAGCAAATACCGTTTTATCTTTCTCATCGAAGAAAGCTAAACCAGTACTAACATTAGTGATATACTTATCCCACAAACCATTTTCCAATATATTTATTATTTTATTTTTTAAATTTCTTAAATATGTCTCTTTGTAATTTCCTTCATAAATTGAGTAGTTAATCTTATTGTAGAATTCATTATTTATTAATGAATAATTAGTGTCTCCTTTGTTTACATTATATATTATAATTATAATTAATATAAATATGTATGGAATCCATGCTAACTGAAATAATAATGTATTTACATCATCATTTATTGGGTTATCAATATCTCCAAATATTTTAAATTTTATTATACAAAATATAATTGCTATTGCTACTATAGAAAAACTAAAAATAGATACAATTGTTATAAAGATTGGGGAATTTTTATCTAAAAGGTAATCATCAATATACATAAAATTATTTGGTTTTAAATATTCAAAAATAGGTTGATCAAGAAAAATAGGTTTATCTAGAAAAATAGGTTTACCATCTTTCTCTTTTTCATAATTGTCATATTCTGCTTTTTTAAAATTTAAATTTAATGACGCATTTAAAAATATAATTGTAGCTATACAAAATAATATATAGGAAATATATAATAATAAATAGCTAAATAAGTTATAAATTACATAAATATTTTTATTTAAATCATATTCATCGTCAGGATTAGCGCCACCTATTTTTTTCCTTGTATATTTATTTTTATTAATCCGCTTATTTATCATAATGTATACTTAATTTATATACATATAAATATATAACATATAAATATATATAACATATAAATATATATAATACATATGATTGAATATAGCATAAAGGATTTAAAATATTATTATAATAAATATGACAATGATGACACATATAACAATGATGACACATATAACAATGATGACACATATAACAATGATGACATTTATAATGATAACTTCTATAAAAATAATGAGGAGTTAATAAATAAATTAGAAGATGCTTTATCAGACCTAACAGATTATGAATATATAAATAATAATATATACCATCTATTTCCGGTGGTTGTATTTACTATAGTAACTAATTTATTAGTTAGTTCATTTATTGCTTTAAGTTAAATAATATTATTATTTAAGTTTAAAAAACATATAATTTTTATATAAGAATGGCTAATAGTATTACCCCTTCTGGAACATCAAGGAACGTTTTTGATATTTCATTATCTGATTTTGAAACAGCTGGAACTGTAACAGCAGCAGGATTTATAGGGTCTGGCGCTAATTTAACAAAAATTAATATAAATAACACAGAATATATATTAGAATTATCAAAAGGAGGCACAGGAAATAATATATATAACAATGATGGTGGTTTAATATATTTTAATAAATCTTCATCGCGATTTACAAATGATTATGGATTAACATGGGATAAAACTGAGCAAATACTAAAAATAAATAATCGCAATTTTTTAAGTGATACTAGTAATTATGTTAAAAGCACATCTAATGAATTAATATCTATGTTAAATACTACTAGTAATATATTATCTCAAAATAATTCTTTAAATATAAATAATATAAATAGTATAAATAATGTTAGTAATTATGTATTATCAACTAGTAATATATTAATAAAATATATAAATTCCCTACAAGTAAATAATAATAATAGCAATGTTATTGCGACTAAAAATAGGTTAGGTAATGTACAAATAGGTGATGGAATATATGTTAATAAGAATGGTGTAATTAGTACTATAGAAGCAATTATTAATACTACATTTCCAACGTTTGTGGATACAGCACTTGAATTTAATAATATTGACGGTTTAAATTATAAGGTTTGTAAATTGCTATATAATCCTTCTATTGGAACAACATTTGACAGAACAAATACTCAAACTAATATATTACCTATATGGTATATATTTTCAAGTAATAATTTTGTAGGTAATAGTACACCACCAAAAATACTCAATACAGGCTATAGTAAAAATTCATTAACAAAATTAGAATTATACGGAAATGTATATATTAAACCTAATGAATTAAATATAGAATATACTCCTGTAAATAATACATATTTAGAGTTTAATAATCTAATAAATGTAGTTGGCAATCCTACTTATTGTAGATTTGAGAATGATTTTGATATTGATAACATATACAAAATATCTATATCTAATGTGATTACAATTAGTTTTTGGTTGAAAGTTAATTTCAATAATAATGAGATAACAATTATAGAGTTTAGTAATACAATAACTAATAATGATTATGTAGTGCGAAAATTAAATATTAACTATGTTAATAATTCATTAATATTTTTTATTCCTAGTGACGTTAATCCTTCTGTATCTATTATAAATATACAAAATATATACAAAAACCGCTGGTATCATATAATATGGTCTATTGAAAAACTGTTTGAAACTTTTAAAGTACAGGTTAATATTAATGGTATACTAGAACAAACTGTAATTATTAGTAATGAAAATTATCTAACTTTCTATAGTATTGGTTTTAAAGGTTTTGAAAACAAGTTTGATAAAAATCACTTATCATCCCCTAATAATAATTCTATTTATAGGTTTTGTATATCTGATTTCAAAATATATAATTATTTATTAAGTGATGAACAAAAGAACGAACTCTATAATACCAATAATTATACAAAATATATTATAGAATTCAAAGATGATGAAACTATATGTGATATATTAGCTTATGGTGGTGGGGGGGGAGGTAGTTTAAATTATGGTGGAGGTGCAGGTAAATTAGTATATATTAATGACGCATATATATCAAGCGGACGTAAAACTATTAATATTGGAAGAGGCGGTAGTGGTTATTATTCTAATATTAATAATAATCAAGTCTCATTAAAAGGAAATAATACAACTTTTGAATATTTAATTGCTCATGGTGGTGGTGCCATAACAAATATTTTGGATGCCAATAATAATTATTCAACTACTAATACTAATATAATAGGTGGTTGTGGTTCAGGAAACTATGGAGAAGCAACAGTATTTAATATAACAACTGATTTATCAAACTTTCTTGGTAATACAAAAAATATATATAGTTATGGTTTTCCAGGAGGAGTTTATGGTGGAGGAGGCATTGGTTATGAAGTTATTGGCAATAATCCTGGTGAAGGTTTATATAAGTTGGATAATAATTTTGTTAATAATAATACAGATACTACTAAATATTTTAATTATAAGCGTCCTATAAATTTTAAAAACGACTTTGGTTTAAATAATAATGAAATAGGGGAGCTGTATAATGGTAATGTATATATAGGAAGTGGAGGTTATGGGCTTATTAATGATGGTAGGCAAATAAACAGAGGATATAATTCAACTAATAGTGGGTGTGGTGGTAATTTGGGAGAAAATGGAAAGAATGGCGCATTATTAATAAGAGTTTTGACAAAAATAGATAGAAATATAATACCACAATATGTAAAAGATACTTCTAATTATATTAAGACATCAGGTAATGATATCATAAGCTATATTGATAGTATTACAAATCCAAGCGCAGTAATATGGAATAAAAATAATGCCAATAATATAAATTTCCAATATAATGTAGGGATTGGCGTTGAACCTCCTGTAAATTATAAATTAGAAATTGCACAGGCGAATGTAACAATAAATTTGGGAGCTGGATCATATGGTATTCATACATCTAATAATAGTAATATTATACTAACTGATTCTATTAATAATAATAATATATGCGCAAAATTCAATTCAAGTATATGGTCAACCGGAAATATTATAGCAAGTAGTGATGAGCGAATTAAAACTGATATTAATGATATTTCAGATGATAGTGCTTTAAAGATGATATTAAATATACAGCCTAAAACATATAATTATATAGATAAAATCAGTAGAGGAAATAATAGAATATATGGTTTTATAGCGCAACAGATTAAGGAGGTAATACCTGATGCTGTTAAAATAGAGTCAGAATTCATACCAAATATTTTCTCTGTCGCAAATTATAATATTTATGGTAATATTATAATATTACAAAATAATTCTATAAATATTGAAAATATTATAAAAACAGGTAGTATAGTAAAATGTTATGATATGAATGATAGTATCATTATAGTTGAAGTTGAAAAAATAATTAACGCAAATACATTTAAAATTAAAGAAATAAATTATTCAAATAATAAAATATTTGTGTATGGTGCAGAGGTGAACGACTTCCATGTATTAAATAAAGAATATATTAATACTTTGAATGTATGCGCTGTTCAAGAACTATATCGTAAAATTGAATCACAAAAAAATGAAATAAATAGTTTAAATGAGAAGGTAAATGATATAATTAATTTTATTGATATTAGTAAATAAATATCAATATCAATATCAATATCAATATCAATTATTGATTATAAAAATATCAATAAATATTAAGAATATAATTATAATAAATGACAGAAGCATTAGATAAAAATGCTAAAATAGAATTAGAGAGGAAAATAGAATTACAGAATGTAGCTTCTAGGTCAGAAATAGATAATAAGTTAAAAATAGAGAATAGGTTAAATGATTATAATGATAATACTAAATATATAGAACAGGTAGAACAGGTAGAAAAGGCTAATAGTTGTACAAATGATTTATCAGACGCAACCGCCTATATTTTAAATCTCAATACTATTAGAGGTGGTAGTAAAATGATCAAAGGATGCGGTTGCGGATGCTCAGGTATGTCAGGTGGGTGTTTTACATGCAAAAAAGGCGTTAAAAATATAACTCTTATATATAAAACTGTTCATGTTATTATTCCTGAATTATATAGTAAATATAACAAAGAAGCTAGCATGAAAGGGATATCAAAAAAAGTAAAAAAATATAAAACTGTATAGTGCTAAGAAGGATAAAGAACCTTACTACTTATGGTAAATAATGTTCCTTGTTTTTTTCATATGGTATATATTTATGAATATTTAAATATACTTCTTCCTTACCTATTTTACTGTAATTAGTAATTACGGTAATCATATTTTTAGTTTTAGTGCGAAAATCTTTTAATGATTTATCTATTTCAACCTGCGGATCAAAGCCATATATATGCTTAAATTTATTAGGTATAACAAATATTAATGAATAAAAAATCTCTATTATATTATCTTTAATATCTGTAAAAATAGGCAAATATGTATTAATATCATAGCGGTCCGCTAATATATATATATATATTTTCATTAATTTATCCATATTAATAATCATATTAGAATATTTTGTTTTATCAAATTTTTTAATAAACCTAATATTAAATAATATGTCCATAAACTCTTTATTTTTTATTAAATATTTAGTATTTTTATTATTTACATAGAAGTTATCATTTGATACTTCAATAATATCCTTAACCTCCTTTTGTATATTATTTATCTTTATATTATTATCAGTATTGTTTATAATATCATTTTCCTTAATATA
>Ga0209596_1000292_pt1 | contig 46520 bp, 39 predicted proteins | sample M_130807_MF_Meta_FD_187314 | JGI IMG/M metagenome (GOLD analysis project Ga0209596, IMG submission 187314) | Freshwater microbial communities from Lake Montjoie, Canada to study carbon cycling - M_130807_MF_MetaG (SPAdes) (version 2) | ecosystem: Environmental > Aquatic > Freshwater > Lake...
ATTATTTTGTATTTGTGTGTAGATATAATATAATATTCCTTGTCTTCCTTTATTGCGATCTATTATGAATAGTATATAATCCCTATATACACATATAATATCATCTTTAATTATTTGCATATATGCAACATATATTAATATAAAATATATTGTAAATATCATGTCATTATTAGTTATTTTATTATTAATAATAAAATACAAGGGTATTATTTTACCAATAAAGTTAATAGTTAAATAGAAGGGTAAAAGTGAATTTTCATTTAAATTAAAAATAATTATAAATAAACTAAATACAAAGAAAGCAATTGCAATACTTATAAGTATTATTGGATTGTAAGGAACAAGTTTTAATAAATATGCAATAGTATAAATAAATATCCATACAGAAAGAAATCTATCAGGTGATATAAAATTATTCATTTTTCTTCTTAAACTATTACAATATTTTTTTATTTGGCAACCCATTTAATCCTAAATGTGCTGATAATCCCGACTTTATACCTACCATTCTATGTATTATTATACCTAAACCAAGTGATGTTATTATTATTATAAATAATGATGCAATATATTGTATTATTGAACGATTAGATTGTTCGTGATTATCTAATTCTAGTGGATATAACCATAAATAAGAATGTATTATTAGTGCAACAATTAGTGTAGGTATTAAATCTACTAAAGTTAAATTAAAAATTCGATGTCTTCTCATTTGCTCCATTGTAACCATTTCTATACTGCAATATTTATACTTTAATATATATGAATAATATTAAATAAATATGTTCTATTATCAAAGTATTAAATAAAAAATTGATAATAATTGTTGTTTTAGTCTAATTAAAGCCAAGCATAACATGCCTCCCAGATGGATGATGGACCCCGACTTTGAAGAAGATGGATATGAGTTCTTCAACCCCGACGAAGACGTATATTACTCCAACTACTATAACCATAGCTGCGACGACCCTGAATTCTATGACTATAACCACTATAGCAGTTATTTCCTCTACAATATTGAGGGAACCGATGGAATCGACAAAGAGATAAGCGACATTGAAGAATGCGAAGACAGCAAAGACAATGAATAAATTGTTACAACCACAGTAGTTAAATAGTTAGTATCTATGTATATCTATTTTTTATATTATATAAACATTATTGTATAATAATAATACAAATTATGATTCATTTAATAACATATGGTGATAATAAATATGAGGAATCAAAGAAAAGATTATGCAAACAAGCAGATAATTTATGGTGGTTTGATACAATAATATCATATTGTCCTGACGATTTAGATGCAAATTTTAAGGAACAATTTAAACATATTTTGGAACTTCCGCGCGGCAGTGGATGTTCTATATGGAAACCGTATATAATAAATAAACGCCTAAATGAAATTGAAGATAATGATATTTTAATATATTTAGATGCAGGATGCTATATAAATCCTAATGGATTTGATAGATTTACAGAATATATTGATTTGCTTAATAATCGCAATGAAGGATGCATATCTTTTTCTATGAGCAACCATATTGAAAAAAAATGGACTTGTAAAGAAATATTTGAATATTTTAACATATACGAAGATAGTGATATAGTAAATACTGGTCAAATTTTATCGGGAATTATAATGTTAAAAAAGAATACGAACAGTTCTCATATTATTGATTTGTGGTTGAAAACACTTTATAATAACTCAAAATTATTTACGGATAATTTTAATGAAAATCAAAGGGTTGAATATATAGAAAACAAACATGACCAAAGTATATTCAGTGTTATAAGTAAATTATATAACACAATTTTGTTAGAAGACGAAACATTATTCGATGATGGTTTCGGTTGTGATAAATCTACTAAATATCCTTTTTGGGAAACAAGAATAATCTTATAAAAATAATATAATATGCAACAATGCAATCTAATCTATTTTGTAATTAAGTGTTTTATTTTTGTGCATATGCTCTACGACTTCGTGCAGATTTTTAACATCATATAGTGAATTATGCGCATTTTCAACATCTTTTTTAAAATTATATTTATATATTTCGTTAAGCGACGGATTCTTGTAATTACCATATTGATTAATAATTTTGAGGATAGGCTTCATATGCTTCATAGTGCATAACAAAGTCTTCTTATCTAATTCGTCAATAATATATTGAAGGTCTCTTCTGTGTAATTCAGATTTAATAACACCGACATCAAATCCTACATTATGTGCAATAATATGTGTCACCTTCTTCAAAAGCTCATAAAATATATCTATTGCAACTATATTGAAATCAATACCTACCGTATCAGAAATTTCATTAGTAATACCGTGAAATTTCTCATTTGTTATATCAAACTCCTCGCGTTTTATAATATAATCTTTGACCTCCTCAAATTTATATTGTTTATCAGTAATTAACATAGAAAACTGAACAATTCTCGCATTAGCATACTTGTCTAAATCCTTGTAATTAGGATAAACCCCCCACCTTAAATTCTGAGTATTTGGAAGTCCGGATGTCTCTGTATCTAAAAATAGAGCCATATTGAGATATAACTTATATATATCTATTATAGTATATACTATATCATTTTTTTATATAAAGATTATATGAAAAATATTTAAATATAATACATCATATCAATATATATTTATGAAACATTATTGGATTAACATAGATAAGTGTATGGATAGAAAGGAATATATGGAAAAACAATTTAGAGATAAAAATATAGATAATTATCGCATTTCTGCGGAAACACCAGAGACAATAGTAGATTATACAATTATTCGCAATGTTGATTCTACTGATACGACGCAAGAAGAAATTAGTTGCATATTATCACATTTAAAAGCAATTAAAAAGGGTTATGATGATGGCGATGAATATTTTTGCATTTTAGAAGATGATTTAGAATTTACAAATATTGATTTTAAAAAAATATTTAAATATATAGAAGATTTTCAAAATAAAAATAACGAGGTAATTGAAATATTACAATTTTTTACAAATGGACATCCTCCTGTTATTGAATTGTATAATCAACACTTTTTAAACAATGAAATAATAAGAAAACGCACCGAGCCTTATCCAAGCACTGCTTATTATTTAATATCAAGAGAAGGTGCTCGCAAAATATTAGATAAGTTTATTTTGGCCGAAAATAATTATGATTTATCATATTCTCATTGGACTGCAGCTGATCATATAATATATGCAGTTGTAAACTCATATATATTAACATACCCTATTGCAGTTTCAGATATTACTTTTGGAAGTATATTGCATCCAACCCATTTGAATAATCACGAATATTGTAATAATATTATTAGACATATATGGAAATTAAATAACCAACTTAAAATGTTTGAGCGCGCTTAAACTCATTTATGGCAATCGCCGATCGCTTTTTATGGTCCACTATTTTTTCTATTGGATTTATTTCATACTCATAATTTGGAATCCACCTCCTTATATACTCATAGTCTTTATCATACCTTTTTAATTGTAATTCAGGATTAAATATGCGAAAATATGGCTGCGAATCAGTTCCCGTGCTTGCCGACCATTGCCACCCTCCATTATTACTTGCAGGGTCATAATCTACAAGTTTTGAAGCAAAATATTTCTCCCCCCATCTCCAATCAATAAGCAGGTCCTTTGTCAAAAACATTGCAGTAATCATACGTAATCTATTATGCATCCAACCTGTTTTATTTAATTGGTTCATTCCTGCATCTACCATCTCGTATCCTGTTTTACCTTCGCACCATTTTTTAAACCATTCCTTATTATTGGTCCATTTTATATTATCGTATTTTTCCTTAAATGAGTTCCCTAATACATATGGAAAATAGAACAATATATTTGCATAAAATTCGCGCCATATTAATTCTCGTTGCAATTCTTTTACATCGTTATAATTATAATAGACCTCTCTAATGCTCACGCAACCAAACTTAATGTATGCACTTAATTTAGTGGTTTTATCTAACCCCGGATAATCGCGGAATTTTGCATAGTCGGTCATAACATTCTTTAATCGTATTAGTGCTTTGTCACGCCCGCCCCTGACAGCCAAATCATCATTCGCGGTATAATATTTATGTTTATCAAATTTTTTAATATGTTTGATTACGTTTATGTTTTTTACTGCTAATTTTTGAACATCATTTACTTTTAATGAAAGGGATTTTTTATAAAATGGTGTAAATACCTGATATGGTTTATTTTGATTATTTTGAATAGTTCCCATATTATAAAGAGTATAATCCTCCTCTGTAATTATGCGAATACCATTGTTATTTGCCCATTCATCTATAATACTATCTCTCTTTATTGCAAAAGGCGAATAATCCTTGTTATATACGATTGATTTAATTTTGTATTTGTTTGATAATTTAGTCAAAATGTCAATATCTACGCCTTCATAATAATTTACATGTATATTCTTATCCAGGTCGTCTAAACTTTCAATCATAAATTGAACACAATTATTACTAAAATAGGGGTTATTATTAGGATATATTTGAGCAGGGTTAAAAATAAATATAGGATATATACCTTTGTTCCCACAATCCTTAATCAAACTATTAAGAGCCAAATTATCATGTATACGAAAGTCTCTGCGGAAAATAAATATGTTGATTTCCATTTTAATAAACACACCTATTTAATTTATATAAATATATATCAATATTTATAAATATATATCTATATTTATGCAAAATCTAAAAAGATACATTAATTTATGTGATACAGACATCAAATATAGCATTATAGGGCTTATATGCGGTTGCATAGGTTCGTATTATAATGTTAATGCGAATGAACATACTACAAGAATGATGCTAGGAGATTTTTCGAACGAACGATTATATTCCCTATTTTATACTAACCTTATATCTATGATTGCAATATCTTGCAGAGGTGCCTTTTTTGTATATTCGCAAAAATGTATGAATCATAAATTAAGATGCATCGTATATAAAAAGATACTAAATCAACCTTTGAAGTTTTACGAAACGGAACCAGTAAATTCTTTGCTAGAAAGAGTAAATAATGACGCAAGAATAGTATCCGATATAATATCATTAAATGTAAATGTGCTGTCACGGTCTATTATAGAAGTTGTAATAACATTTTGGTTATTAACAAATATATCTTGGAAGCTTACGGCAATTGCTTTAGTTTTAATTCCATTTAATTATCTAATATCAGAATGTTATAATCAAATACACAAAAAAATAATGAACAATTATGAAGAATTAAACAAGGAATTAAATACATATACACACGAAACGATTTCACACATATCTGTTTTGAAAACGTATGCAAATGAATTGCGTTCGCAAAATAAATATTATAGGTTGTCGAACGAAATATCAAATTATAATTACAAAGAATGTCTTTTGTATGGAAGCAACTTATTAATAGTAAGCAATATTCCTACAATCATAACAATCCTTATAATATTATCTGCAAATTATTTAAATACTGTAGACGGGCTTATTATATTTATTCTTCATAATCAAGGATTATATTCTACTATAAAAACAATTTTTGATATGAAAAATGAGTTTATAAAATGCAAAGAACCTTCTGCACGGATCACAAGTATTCTAGATGAACCGGAATATGTGCATGGGTATTATATTCCAACCGATAATAAATTATATGGCGATATATCGTTTAATTCTTTGTCATTTAAATATGATAAAGCGACGGAACCTATTTTAACTAATTTTAATTTTAAGATTAATAGAGGAGAAAAAATTGCAATTGTAGGGGCATCTGGATGTGGTAAAAGTTCCTTGTCAAAATTATTGGTTAATATATTAACTCCAACAAGCGGGAACATAACAATTGATGGTGTTGATATTAGCGTTTATGATAATATATGGTTGAAAAAACATATTGGATATGTTGCACAAGATAGTATATTATTTACAGATACAATTGCAAATAATATATCATATGGATTGGATAATGTATCAGAAGATGATATTATAGAAGCAGCAAAGAACGCGAATGCGCACGAATTTATATCGAATCTACCTAATAAATATCAAACAAAACTTGAAGGAACCGAGTTCAGTTCGCTTTCAGGAGGGCAAAAGCAACGTATATCAATTGCAAGAGCACTAATTCGAAAACCTCAAATAATTATATTCGACGAAGCAACTTCTGCTCTTGACCCTTATTGCGAAGAACTTGTTCAGCAAACAATTAAAAAATGCTTTGATGATCAAAATAGTTCTATGATAATCATCGCACACCGACGGTCCGCATTAGAAATTGCAGATAAAATATATGAACTACGAGGTTCGCAACTTGTATTAGCAAATATATAATAAAATATATATATATTAGAATGAGTATATATGTAAATAAAAATAATAATATAATTGTTTCCTCTTATAAAACTGATAATACAAATGTGGTAATACATAATGGTTTAGATATAATAATAAACTCAATTAATATCAAAACCATTATTACAAATATTAATAATGATAATGATATTGTATTTAATCTCAAAAAATTAAATAAGAAGTTTGCAAAAGCTTATGTTTATAGGATTCTGCAAGGTTTATATTTATTTGATAAATACAAGAAAGAACAATATAATTATAATATATCATTTAACATTCCTCAATTAAATAAGATTGACAAAGAGGCTTTATTTAGTATGATTAGTTATGCAAACTTCTCGCGAAATATTATCAATGAACCATCGAATATATTTACACCTGAAAAATTTGCGACATATATTTGTGATATTTTTAAAAATACGAAGTATGTAGATGTTAAAAAATACAATCATAATGACATTAAAAAGATGGGGTTGAGACTAATAGACGCTGTTGGTGGTTCATCTAATAATAAACCTTGCTTTTTAGTTCTTGATTATAAACCTCCTAAATGGAAAAAGACAATCTGCTTGGCCGGCAAAGGTGTTACAATTGATACAGGTGGGTATACAATAAAAAATGGGGAAAATATGCTGCAAATGTATATGGACAAAGAAGGTGCTGCAATATCGATAGGATTATTTAAATATTTTGCTGATAATAATTATAAAAATAGGATAGTTTGCTTATGTCCATTAGTTGAAAATATAGTATCTGGTGGTTCATTAAAGCCTAATGATATTATAAAAGCATATGACGGAACAACTGTTGAAATTGTTAGTACAGATGCAGAGGGTAGATTAATACTTGCTGATACTGTGGCATATGCGTGCAAAAATTATAACCCCGATTATATATTTGATTATGCGACATTAACAAGTTGGTCTTCTAAAATACATTGTCATACAAGCTTTACATATTTTACGTTAAATGATAATATAGCAAAAAATATTGAAAAATATAATTGCATATATGCAGAAAAAAGCATAAGGATTCCTCCATGGGTTGAATACATAACTTATATTAAATCGGATATTGCTGATGTAAAAAACTTTGGATATGAATGCATTAATAGCGATGGATTAATGGCATCATTATTTATAATGAATTTTATTCCGCAAAAATATGTTAAAAGATGGGTTCATTTTGACATTCGTCTGTCAAGTTATAATAATAAATTGAATATTGCAGATGGTTTTGCAACATATTTAGAAATTATAAAAAATATATAATATATATTTAATTATTAATTATACATAATACAACATATTTAATCCGAGTATCCTTTCCTGTCCTTCTTCGCCTTTTCCTTCTTTTCCTTCTTCACCTTCTTATCATCGTCATCACGCTTAATATCTCCGTCATCACTATCGACTACTGCGATGGTTGCGACAGTAATATCACTATCTTGATCACCGTCATCCTCTTCATTATCCTTCTTATCTCCCTTGTGTTTTTGCCATAGGGCAGCAATTTTAGTAAATATTTCATCACCTTTTGCGTCAGGGTGATCATCCTTGACTTTTTGGCGATTATCCCTAATAAACTGTTGATAGGCATTGAGAGGTTTTTTGACCTTTTCAATCTCGTTTCCATCATCGTCTACCTCCACTTTTTTAACGCGCTTCTTTTGGACAGCGGTCTTCTTCGCCTTTTTTTCTTCTTTAATTGTCGCCTTAATCTCCTTCTTTGCATTATTGCAATACTCGTCAACCTCTTTCATCGTCAAGGTGTCGGGCATCTTTGCAATCATCTCCTGAAAACGAACAGCATATTCAGATGACATCTTTGAAATACTGCTTTGTTGTTTTAGAGAGAAGCTTATGTTCGGTTGTTTGCGGTTTGTTTCTTATTCGATTGGTTTGCTTTTGCGCGTCTTCTTATGTTTGTCCTTGCAATAAATTTAAAAGGGAAATAATCAATTTTTATTTTTATTTTATGATTTTAGAACATATTTATCCTTGTAAAAACGATATGCAATATAAAAAATATATAATATTTACTTAATTATACTTAATTTACTTAATTATACTTAATTTACTTAATTATACTTAATTTACTTAATTATACTTTGGGTTTTTTCTTTTTTTCCTTTACAACTTCGACATCTTTTACTTCCTTTACAACTTCGACATCTTTTACTTCCTTTACAACTTCGACATCTTTTACTTCCTTTGCAACTTCGACATCTTTTACATCCTTTACAATTTCGACATCTTTTACATCCTTTACAACTTCGACATCTTTTACTTCCTTTGCAACTTCGACATCTTTTACTTCCTTTGCACCATTATCATCCTTTTGTTTTCTCCACATTGCTGCAACCATAGAAAATACTTGCGGACCAGTTAAATTAGGGTCTTCCTTTTTAAGAATTTTGATTTTTTCTTTCATAAACTTCTGATAATCATTTGGTTCTTTTTTAGTTTTATTCTTCGTATTAGCTTCAATTGCTTTTTTCATTGCATCTTTGATATATGATTCAACCTCTTTTTTAGATAAATCATCCGGCATCTTATTAATATGTTCCTTGAAATTGATTGAGATTGACATCTTGCTTCTGGTTTTAATTATATAATATATAAAGAATGGTCATCAATTTTTATATTTTTTGATGTAATTTTCATTATTTTACTTATGATATTGCAATTATAAATAAATATTAAATTTATACATGATTTTCTCTTTCTATAATATTTTCTTATATAAATATATATTGCTATTATAATATAATGTCTAACACTAATGAACTTCTCCTCGCTCCTTCGTCAAGACTGACTATTTTCCCAATAGAACATTATGATATGTGGGAGATGTATAAGAAGGCTTTAAGTTGTTTTTGGACTGCCGAAGAAATTGATTTAAGCAAAGATTTGGTAGATTTTAATAAATTAAATAATAATGAAAGGTTTTTTATTAAACAAATACTGGCTTTTTTTAGTTCAAGTGATACGATTGTTAATATTAATTTAGGTGAACGATTTTTGAATGATGTTCAAGTTCTAGAAGCAAAGTTCTTTTATGCATTTCAAATGTCTATTGAGAATATTCATTCAGAAACTTACTCGCTTTTAATAGACACATATTTCAAAGACCCTATTGAAAAACATGAAGCGCTTGATGCAATTAATTATATGCCTTGTATTAAGAAAAAAGCAGAATGGTGTTTTAAATGGATTAATGATGAAACTGCCCCTTTTTCGCAAAGACTGATTGCATTTGCATTAGTAGAAGGCGTATTTTTCAGTGGTGCTTTTTGCAGTATTTTTTGGTTAAAAGAAAGAGGTCTAATGCAGGGATTGTCGTTTTCGAATGAATTAATTAGTAGAGACGAAGGTATGCATGTAGAGTTTGCAGTGCTTCTGTATTCTAAAATAGAGAATCGTTTATCTCAAGAATTAGTTCATCAAATTGTAAGAGAAGCGGTCGAAGTTGAAAAAAACTTTATTATAGAAAGTATTCCTTGCTCTATGCTTGGTATGAATGCTAATTTAATGTCTATATATATTGAGTTTGTCGCAGACAGATTATTGACGCAATTGAATTATGAAAAAATATGGAACTCTAATAACCCATTCCCTTTTATGGAAAGAATATCCATAGAAACTAAAACTAACTTCTTTGAAAGCCGTGTTTCACAGTATAGTAAAGCAAATGTTGGAAGTAAGCAGGAACATACCGAAATGCGAAAGTTTACTTTGGATGCTGATTTTTAGAATTATAATATGATGTAAAATATAAATATTGAACTATTCTTTATTATACTTAAAGGAATCTAATATAATTTTATTTATAATGAATAGATTTCAAAGTGTTTTCAACGAAATTAATAAATATATAAAATACATGATATATGACGAATATATTATATTATCAAAAAACTATTTTATGTGTATGAACGAAATCCTATGTGTATTAGAAAATACGCTTTGCAAAATACAAAATATATACTTTAAATATATTTTGCATCCAAAAATAAGGGCCCTATAACTTCTTTTATTATATCTAATATTCTTATTGGATTTCCTTTGATATTAAATATTTTTAAAGTATTATTAAATAGAATAGAACATTATGTGTTGGAGTGCTTCTGTATCATTAAATACCTATGTATTTGGTTTATTTGCGTCATTGTTTGCATATTATAATGGTGTTACTAATTTTCTTGGTTTAATATTCTATCAGTCCTTTGTCATAATGCAATTGATAGAGTATTTCATTTGGTCTAAAACATTTTCGAACAGAATATTATCTCAAATAGCATTATTCGTTATACTATGCCAACCAATATTAAATATTATTAAAATAGAAAATGCTCCATACTTAATACCTTATTTATTAGTTGCATACCTTGTATTTATTGGTGTCCTATATACTGTGATAATACCATTACATACTATAGATTTTTCATCGGTGCAAAGTAAAAATGGGCATTTATCTTGGAATTGGTTAATGTGGAATATATATATTATAGCAATATGGTATGCGTTTCTATCGGTGCGTTGGATAATTGATAAAATGTATCCAACATTTATATTCATAACAATCGCTCTAATTATATCAATAATACTATACAAAGATACATATACGTGGGGGTCGATGTGGTGCTGGATTGCAAATATCTTCTCATTATATTTTGTATTAAAGGTGTTTTATAATGATTTCTGTAAAATATAAAATATATACTTTAAATATATTTTACATCCAAAAATAAGGGCGTTATAACTTTTTTTATTGCATCTAATATTCTTATTGGATTATCTTCTACAATATTTCGTCTAAAAAATTATTAAATTCGTCAAGAGATAAATTAAAATGTTTTGCATCTAATAAATGATTTTTTCAAAGAGATAGACACAAACGAAGTGACAGACAATATAATGAGAAAAAGAGAGACAAAGAGAAGAAGAGTGTATGTATACGTGTGTGTCTGCTCACGCACACACACACACACACAGACACCAACACACATATCAGACACATACAGATTTTTTATATAATCTTTTATATGACATCTATTACAATATATTAGAGATTTATAAAATAATTCTTTTGGTTTTGTAATTTTACATTTATTGCATTTTCTTAATAGTTCATTATTATCCATTATTATTTTAAATATATAACATTAAATGTTATATATATATAACATTTAATCTAACTAATATCCTGTTGTGATAGGCATAGTTTAATCTCTCCTAAAGATGCGATGGTATATCTTAAAATAATAGGGTAGTTGTTTTTAAGATAGATTTCAACTGTGTTAGACAGGTTTGTGCATTTCGTAAAGATAGATAGATATTTAAGACTGAATATTCCTTGAATTATTTCTTGATCTTCCTCCCCACTATTCTTTTTAATAGTGATAGATTGTGATTTTTCAGAACCCAATATGGTTTCTTGATAGCAAAAGTCCCCTTTGCAACTCAAAATCAATTTATCATTAATATTCCTGAACTCAATGAACTCGGCCAGATTATGCATATCACGAATAATCTTTTGAAGATATGACGATGGCATATTAATAATCGTATGAAAATCAACCGGCGGTATTTGAATATTTAAAACATCTATATCGAGAACTGATAATTTATAATTTGTTTTATAGTTTTTCTCCTTATTATCAATTGTTATACCCAGATGATTAGGGTCATCTTTCAATATATATAATGACAATATATCATTATTCGTTATTGTTTTTATAAGTGCATGCAGTCTCAACATATTTATCCCAACATATATCTTTTTCTCGCATTCATATATCTCAAACTTATCTGCTTCAAGTTTAAGATGTATTAAAACAATATGCGTATTATCCATTGCAACAATCTTTATCCCGGTTTCATCAATCTCTAAATTAACGTCCATAAGTATTTCTTTCAAAGCATCTATAACTTGTTTAAATGTCGATGCCTGAATTGTTTTAATATTTAGCAAATATATATTATTATCATCCATTTTATATTCCTAATGATTATTCCTTTAAATATATTTATTATATATTTTTGTGCTTTTAATGCATTAACTTTCAAAGAAAGTATATTATTATACTCATTATGGCGCAGTAACAGGAGCAGGAGCAGCCACACCATCATCAATAAGTTCTGGATATATATTCACAAATTTTGATAACAATCCTTCGTTATGTGTTTTTAACAAAATATAATTTAAATATTTTGTTGAAATCTTGGAATCTGCATCTCGGTTTCCAATAATATCATATTGGTCTGCGCTTAACGAATACCTTGTGATATATATACTATAGAAAAATATACTTAATAAATATGTAAGAAAAAAGTATATAATCATATTATTAAATGCAACGGTGTCACCTTCGTCAGAAAACCACTCTGTAGGTAAATTATTAAACTCTATTTTGTTCAATAGTGATATATAATCTACATTTAATAACTCCATTAAAGCATAATATAACATTCCGAATGCAAAAATGATTAGTAATATATTTGATATATTTGTAATAATTGAACCAATAGTATATGAATTACTATTTTTACATAAATAGTAATAATAATTACAAAAAACTGTTGTTGTTCCGTAGAACAAACATTCGTAAAATAAATGGCAGAAATTTACTCTGTTTGTAATCATTGGAATCAAATTCCAATAACTTGCAATCGCATAAAGAATCCCAAATGTAATAACAAACGCAAGCAGTATTGCAAATATCATAAGTATTAATATCATATTTGGTGCATTCTCTGCATATTCATACATTACATTATGGTTATATTCTTCTATATTATCATAATAATCATATATTCTCTTAACTACAATAATATCATCAGAAAGATCAAGCTTTTCGAGTTTATCAAAACCATTATAATAACTAATAGAAGTTAGTTTTTTCAATATTTGGGAATCACATGGAAATTTATATTTTGGATCTGTTAAATTTAAATATTTTACGTCTTTGTCATTTATATATTTTTTAAATATATCAAAGTTTACATTAAAACAATTAAAACAAGCATATTTAAACATTTGTATTATGAAAACTTTGTCCTCATCGTCTTGTTTTCCTAAACTTTCTATTCCCTTGTAATTCATTATTTTCTTAATATTATCGTTAATAATTACTTTGGAGGAAACTGCCAAGGAATCTGTAGCTGAAGGTGCAGTATTTTGTTGAAAGCATATTAATCTCATAATATTATATGCATAAGCAATAATATTAATCATATTATTCTTCCCCTTTTTATCTTTTCCGTATGCGTTCTCTAATGAATTAATATCAAAAACATAATTTTTAATTTTTTTCAAATAATTTTTTTTAAACTCATCATTTTGTGTATAATAACGTTCCCCGAACTTATTTCGAGCGATTAATCTATAATATGCTTCGTTAATATTTTCGTTAATTTCTCCTATTGTTGGAATTACAATAGGTTTATTTGATATACCATATTTATAAATAATTTTCATTAATAATTTATCCTGATTAGTTTTAAATGCTGAATTTGTATCGATTATACCATAAGCTGCTTCGTCCCTAGGTATACTACCTATAACCAAATCCGAATCTGTATTAACTCGCCATAATTCGTTTAAATACGACCCTCTTAAACCAATCGTTTCTGAAAAAGTATTAAAATTGTCATTTGGTGTCGAGTTTTCATTATTAAAATGTGTTCCGATAATTGCAATAATTGCAAGCGGATTATAAATTAATTCATCTTCATCTTCAAATAAAGAACATTTTGTATCTTTTGATATATACATATCATCATTATTTTGACCAATAACTTTTGTCACGTTCCGACTTTGCGAATTACAATATTTAAAGCATGCGCCAATATCCATATTTTTTGTTTTTGGATACAAACCATATTTATTAATATTATGATAATTTGGGATACAAAACCAATCTTGCCATTGTGTCTCGCAATTTCCTTTAGAAAGTGTATATAAATAATGAGTGTCTGCATAAGCAGTTAATGAAATACTATTATCGTCAATAGTTATATATTTATTAGTTACAATTTTTTGTTCCGTCAGTGTTGATTTTTTAATAATATTGTTATTTGCGTTTGTTGGGTCTACCTCAATATAATCATTAGTAGTAATAGGAACAGTCATATTATACCTTTAAAAATATATTAGATAATAAATATATAGTAATATTATCCTTACCATCTATATTTCGTCTTTAATTTCTTCTGTTGAATATGCTAATGTATCTTTATCAGCTTCGATTATAATTTTTGTATCGTCGAACCCTCCTACATTTATAATGCACTTATTATCATCATCTATGTCCGTAATGAATGCAGGTATATTTCCACCTTTAATTCTATCAATACTTTCGCAATCTATCTTCCATTTTAGTTCCCCTTCATTATCAACATTTTTTTTATCAAGCTTCCATAATATGTTGTTAGTATTGATTTCAAACTTTGAAGATGGTAAATTAATATTATAATATTTATCCTTCTCTATTGCGAAGCCTGACGCCATACCAGGAATTGCTTCTATACCGATTTCCTTCAAATTAATATAAGATAAATTATCATATCTACCCTTTATTTTTTTCGGGTCATGTAATTCTCTATTATAAATAGTATCATCTGCGTTCTCTTTGTCTTTTCCTTCTTCAGTATTGCTCAAAATATTAGACGCACTATTACCTAAATCTTTCGCCATTTTGCTATAATGCGTATAAGAATCAACTATATCAATATATATTGCATAGGGACTAAATGTACTGATACTATTTGCATTTGCCCCTCTATTTTTACTATTACTTGAACTTGGTTTGATATTATATAATAATAATGCAATTAAAAAGACAATTATTAAAAAGCCCATAATTACTTTATTTTTTAAAATAGCACCTAATAGAGGTATTAATACTGAAAAAACATCTTTTGCAAGTTTTGCAATATTAAACATATTAAGATATATAGTTTGAAGAGCACCTAGAATACTTTGAACCCATAAACGTGTAGATGTAGAATTATGCCTACTATCCTTGCCCGCTTCTGCCTCTTGTAACAATCTTTCTTTTTCTTCTCTTGCTTCCCTTATTTTTAAATTTTGTTCTGTCTTTTCATATGATTGTTTTTTAATATTATCATACTCTGTTTCGTAACCTTCTTTGATATTTTTAATTTTGTCAATTAATTTTTTAATTTCTTCATTTCGTAACTCAATAAATATCTGCTCTTTTTTTTCGTAAGATTCACAAAACGTCGGGTGCTTTGAAGGCATATATGTAGATAATAATAATATATCTTTCAAGATTCCATACTGCATATTTAAATCATATTCTCTATCTATATATTTAGATAGTAAATCAGTATTTCTATAGTATAAATACAGTATACCCCATAATATTCCAGGTAATCCATAAATTATTGCTAAAATATATCCAAAAATTATAGCAGAATTTTTAGCAACATTAATATATTGTTCATCCATTAAATATTTATATTACTATTATAATATATAAAAATAATTATGTAATTAAGTATGTGAATATAATGTAATTTTTATTATATTATTATTAATAAAATGTATTATATATATATATTCATTTTCTTATTAATAATATATGCATCATTATATTATATATTTGAAGACGAATTAATAATATACCAGGTGGAAGCAATGCATTTCGATTTTAATTTGCTATTTAAAAAGCAACCTATCATTATTCAAAATATTGATAATATTAATATAGATGATATAGTGGAAGACTGGTTTAATTATAATATTATAGATTATAATTTTAATATTCCAAATATTTGGAATAAAAATAACTTTAAATATCTCGTAATATATCTTGACCAACAAGAAGGAAACAACATTGAAATAACATTAGGAAACCCTCTAACTAAACAAGAAAACAATATTCCAATATCTTCTGATATATTACCAGAATATAGTCAGCCACTAACAACAATCGTTCTAAATTCGAACAAGATACTTATAATACCTTTTAAATGGTATTACAATCTAAATATTATTTCAGGGACACCTAGATTTTTTGGATTACATGATTATATAACTTATGGTCTATCATTTGGAAGTATAAACACCAAAAAAACAGCATAAATAATATGTTCTATTCGTATCATAAATTTAAAAAAATTGATAATATTATGCTTAATTGTCAATGGAAAGACAAGCTTAAGAATACGCACAACAAGCAACCTTTCCTCCAACCAAACAACAAAGCAGTATTTCAAAGATGTCCGCGTATGCCGCTCAATTCAAGGAGATTATCGCAAAGATGCCCAACACCTTTGCAATGAAGGAAGTTGACGAATTTTGCAAGAATGCAAAGAAGGATATTAAGAAAAAGAAAAGTGAAAGCAAAAAAGTTATTGCAAAGAAAGGTTCTAATCTCTTTAAAAAAGGGGGCACCGTTGGAATTATTGATAATAAAGAACAACCGGTAATAGTAATAAGTAACAGTAATGCAGTAATACCAAAAATACAAGATACTACACACAACAAAATATCGCAATTTACTAAATATATTGAAGAAACTGCAGAATTAGTAAAAGGTAAAAAAATAATTAAAAAAGGATATAAATTAATATATATTTATGATGACGAACCATCATTTTGCACTAATATTTTCGTAACCGCTCACAAGATAAATACGAGATTATTACATGACATGCAAAAAGCAGTTGATAAACAACTCTTATAATAGAGTAATAAGTATTTATTACAGAGAACCTTGTTTTTTATTTGTTACTAAACATTGATTTATTATCTTTGATAAATAACCCCCAGTATAAGTTGACGTGTTAATAAAATTTGTTCTGGATGATGTTGTATCAATAAATTGAATATCTCTATTACTTCTTTTCGAAAAGAAGTAATTCAAGTATATAATACTTTGCATAAATATATTATTTATAACTCTAGATATATAATATATGCGTATCAAGTAAGTATATGACTATATACGAACTTATAATTAAAATTAATTTGTTAGAGACGCAGATGAAGCACCTTAAAGAAGAAATATTAGAAAAGCGTATCAAAGATTTAGAAGATAGATTAAATAATATAGAAGATAGATTAAATAATAAGAAAAAATAATAAAAATATAAAAGGGATTATATAGAATTAGAATATCTAATATATATCTATTTTTTTGCTTTCTTTTTAGGTGCTTTTGGTTCGATGATTCCTTTGCGGTCATTATCATATTCTTTTAATATGAGTTCTTTATGTTCGTTCCATGCAGTTTCAAGCTCGGTTAAATCATACATCCATATATCTTCAATCTTGCTATTACGCAAGTTTTTAAGATTATTAGTAAGTTCATCAACTTCTTTCTCTAATATAATCTTTCTATCATATGTTAGTTGCGAAATTGGCATTTTAATAAGATAATTGAAATCCCTAATGTCCTTATTTTTTTCATTAGGAGCATCATTCTCATTATCGTCTTTATCATTTGCATCTGTGTCAATATTACCTGCAACGACAATGTTTGTATCTGTATTTATGCGTGGATATTTAAGCTCTATTAATCTATTTGCAATATCTGCTAATTTTTTATTCATAATTTGAATATTACCAGAAATTACATCGATAATAAATCGTATTTTTGCAGATAATAAGAGGAAATCCTTTTCTAATATTTTGATTTGGTATGCCTTCCTTTCAAAATATTTTAATATGCGAGTTTTTGACCACTCTTTAATAATATCAGTTGTATTATCATATTTTTGAATTGCCCCCTTTTCATTGAATAGATGAATATTATTAATACTCAAATTTTTACTTGAAGACATTTTAAACAATTGCTCAAACTTATCTTCGAGAGTTTCGCGAACATTCGCATTAAAATGCAATATAAACTTGACATTCTTTGAGGTATAATGATTCTCAATATATTTAAGATTATTTAATCCATTTGTAATCATATTCTCTAAAAACTCCTTGTAATCTTCAGTCCATGTTCCAATCGGGAGTTCAGTTATTTCTAATGTTTCATTATCAATCCATTTATAAACCCCTTTGCTAATATACGAGTTATTATCTGTCTTTTTAATAGACCCATTAAATCCCAAGTAATAAGGAACTAAATCATCAATATCTAATATATCAATTGTTTCATATATATTATCTAATCCTTCCTCCGTATCACCATTTAAATCTGCAAGTTTAATTGCTTTGCATACAAACTTGCATATCTCTATGATTTCACTGGGATTAAATTGAGGAATATTTGTAGAGTATCCTGTTCCAATACCAATGCCTCCATTTACAAGCACCATAGGAATTACAGGAATATAGAACTCTGGTTCTATTTGCTGACCGTCATCGTCTTGATAATTTAAAATATTATTATCTTCTTCCTTGAAAATTAATTTCGTTAGTTTTGATAATAATGTGAAAATATATCTAGGGGATGACGCATCCTGTCCTCCTTGGCATCTACTACCAAACTGACCATTAGGTGAAAGTAAATTGATATTATTTGTTCCTACGTATATCTGCGCCATTCCAACGATTGCTTGTTGTAGTGATGCCTCTCCGTGATGATATGCAGATACTTCACTTACATATCCTGATAATTGCGCAACTTTGATTTCGTTAGTATATAATCTGCGTTTAAAGCATGCAAATAATATTTTCCGGGTGCTTTCCTTAAGACCATCACAAATATGATTAATTGACCTTTGCAAATCGCGATTACTAAAATGAATTAAATCCTTGTCTACAAACGTCTTAAAATCTACTTCCATATTTGTATAATCTAATACATTGTCCTTGTCATAGTTTGCCAACCAATCCTTTCTGTCATCTGCTCGCTTTTTATTAAACGCCATGTCAATAACTTCGTCCGCATCCTTGTCGTATTTATACGTAATCTTCTTCATATCTTTGAAATATTCTTTTGCCTCTTTGTCATTTGATGTTCCTAACCCTTTGTAATACTTGATTTTCCACGAACCTTTCTTTGCAATATCTGTTTCACACCATTTTTCATAATCCGACATATTGTAAAATTCAATAACATCTGTTCCGCGATTATTTGTAGCTTTAATAATCGGCGTAAGCATCGATGTAAGAAACCCAGGTATTTCATATAATTCATGCCACATACTTTGGAAAATATTAAATATCAAACCCTTGATATGACTACCATCATGGTCCTGGTCAGTCATAATCATAATGGAGCCATATCTTAATTGGCTCAAATCAGTATACTTTTTATTTTGCTCAAGCCCCATGATTTTCTTGATTGCTGTAATTTCATTATTATCTGTGATTTTTTGCAATGTTGCATCTTTCACATTTAATATTTTACCACGCAAAGGGAATACACCATATTTGTCGCGCCCTATAATACTGAGTCCTGCGACAGCCATGGTTTTTGCTGAATCTCCCTCTGTTAATATTAGAGTGCATTCGGCGCTTTGCTTTGTTCCAGCAAAATTTGCATCATCGAGTTTAGGAACTATTATTCGGGATATTTTCTTGCCATCTGTCTTTACAAGCTTCTTCTTGTCGAAAAACTCTGCAATACTCAACGCCTTGTCAACAATCCCTACCTTGAATAGTTTATCATAAAACTTATCACTCAATTCACATTTAGAACCAAATTTTGCAACAGGAGTTGTCAAAGTTTCTTTGCTTTGCGAATCAAAGCTTGGATTTACAATTAATGCTTTGACGAATACAAATAGATTATCTTTGATATGCTGCGCTTTTACTACTTTTTTCTTTTTAGATTGCGTCATATCAACAAGATTTTTAGTAATCATATTTGTAACATATTCAATATGTTTGCCTCCTTTAATAGTATTAATTCCATTGACAAATGACAAGAACTCGAAAGACCCAGAACTAGATACTGTTGCAACAATCTCCCATCTTTCACCAGATGCTTCATATACGAATGGTTGCTCTTTCTTGTCAAGGAATAATTCGCAATATTTTTCAAAATCTTTAATCATTAGTTTTTCGCTGTTGAAGAATACAGATACATCTTTTGGAGTTGTCGCGCAAGCATCAATAACACGCCTATTAAACAATTTATAAATATCGTCAGACATATTCTTCATACCGAACCTTTCGTAATCTGGGATAAAACTGATTTGTGTATATGGAACTTTAGAAGATGCTTTGACTTCGGCTTTTGTTCGCTGTGTCATATTATCACTAAACGTTTGAGTGTATATTTTTTTACTATAATGGTCGACAGTTTCAATTACAAACTCCTTTGAAAATATATTCGTAAGCTTGCTTCCGTAGCCATTCTTACCACCCCATATCTTTTCTTCACCCTTGTCGTAATTTGTAGATGTCAAAAGCTCTCCAAAAATAAGTTCAGGAATCCATAAATCACCATAACTACTATGCTTTTTGATGTCAACACCGTTTCCATCATTCATTATAGTAATTCTTCCGGAATCCTTGTCAATTGTTACTTTGATATTCTTGACATGCTTAATATCCTCTTTACCTTTCGCTTCTTCTGCTTTTAAACGCATAGAATGGTCAATCGCATTAACAATAACTTCGTCAAAAATTTTCAGCAAACCTGGAATATATGTTAATTCGTCTTGAACCATTTTTTTTGTTGCATAATCGTAAATATAACTAGTAATCTTTTGAGGCTCAATTGACCCAATATATGTATCTGGAAGGGCAAGAATGTGTTCAAGAAGCTCATATTTTTTATATTTATCTTCGACTTTCTTATCTTGAGCAGGGACACCATTAATATCGGCTTTTTTCGGAGGCATTGTCTTATATTTGTTATTTACAAGATATAGATATAATATTTATCAATTTTTTATATATTTATTATATTTATTCATATATTTAGAAGATAACAAGATATTTGTTTATCAGTGCGAAAATTATTAAATATTTTTAATTCTATCTAAATAATAAAGATAATGACCGTAAGTATTAAAACATTAAGCGAATATAATAAATATTTAAATAATAATACTTATGTTGTTGCAAACTTTACTGCATCTTTTTGCAAACCCTGCAAAGAGATATATCCTTTTATTGAAGAATTAAAAGTTGATAATCCTAATATAGTATTTTTAAAAATAGATATTGAGGAAGGAAGTGATATTAGTGACCATCATAATATTTTGTCAATTCCTTATTTTAAGTTTTATAGGAATAGTATTGAAATAAACTCATATTGTGGAACAGATAAGAAGATAATTCTAGAATCATTATCAAACTTAATAAATGATAAGCAATGATAATGTATTATGAATGAATATGAATAACTTATATAAATATAACTAACATAATTATAATAAATTATGTATAAAATTGGTATTCCTAAAGAAATCAAAGAGTATGAAAATAGAGTATCATTAGTTCCTAATGATGTTCATAGATTATTATATAGTAATGATAATATTTTGATATATGTACAAACAAATGCAGGTATTGAAGCAGGATATAGTGATAATGATTATATTGCAACGGGTGCAATAATTGTTGATACTATTGAGGACATTTATAGTAAGGCAAATATTATTGTAAAAGTCAAAGAACCACAAGTAAAAGAATATGGTTTAATCAATTCAACACATAGTATATTATCATTTTTTCACTTTGCTGGTAATAATGCTTTAATTACTGCAATGATTAATAGTAAAGCAAAATGCTATGCGTATGAAACAATTCAAGATGATAATGGGAAATATCCTATATTGTCGCATATGTCGGTTATTGCAGGTAGAAAATCAATGATTGTCGCAGATAAGTTTAGAAACAACATAAATAAAAACACATACGCATTTATTACAATAATAGGTGTTGGAAATGTTGGGAAAGCAGCAGCAGATCAAGCAATATTATTGGGATATAAAACAATCAATCTCGTAGATAATGATTATGAAAAAATAAAGAAAATAGAACAAAGTAACCCAACCATTTTCAAATCATTTGAAATGAATACAAATAATTTAAAAAAACTAATGCTATTTTCAGATATTGTTATATCGTCGATTTATAATAATGGTTCCAAAGCATCAAAAATTATAACAACTGAACTGTTAGATTCAATGACATCGCCTTCTTCTATAATTATAGATGTTGCAATAGACCAAGGAGGAACAACCGAAAAATCTATGCCTACAACCTTCAAAGACCCTTTTATTAAATATAAGAATACAAATATATATTGTGTTCCAAATATACCAAGTTTGGAACCTACGGAAGCATCAATAAAATTATCAAACTCTATATATCCATATCTAAATAGTTTAATATCATCGAATAATCATAATAGTAATGCAATTGAAAATAAGTATGTAAACGAACTTAATAGAGGATTATATGTAAATACATAAAAACCCACTATAATAAAATAAAAATTGATTCTTATTTGTGTGTTTGTTATTTTAACAAATATGACAAGAAAGAGCATCGTAAGCAATCTATATTTAGTTATTATGTTGGTGGAAACGGTATATTCTATGAAAGTATCCTTTCCAACATTTAACAAAAATCTAGCAGTAATTAATAATGTCGATATTAAAAGACTTAATGAACATGACAAGGATGACTTTGTTAAATTGTTTAAGGCTGTTCCTATGTTAATGTTTAAAAATCAAAATTTAAATCCCAAAGATTTATACGAGTTTTGCAAAGTATTTGACAGCAAATATAATGACAAGGTAATCCACCCTTTTGAAAACTCAAAAGTCGATTATGTCCCGCAAATTGCAATTCGTGGTAATTGCTACATTAAGGACCTTTATGGGCTGAAAGATGTTACACTAAAATATAGTGGTCCTTTCAAAAATACAGCAGTATGGCACCAAGATATTGTAGGTATTAATGAATATAAGCCACCTATTGTATCAAGTATTTATATGTTAAAAACTCCTCCTATTGGCGGCGATACAATGTTTGCAAGTATGGAAAATGCATATGATAATCTCAATATTAATTTAAAAAAAGAATTAAAAAATTATAATGTCATCTATTCAAACACTGATTCAATGGATAATGTGATGAATACATATTACGATTATACCGGATATAACCGAATTAACATTAATAATGATATTAATTTTCAAAAAGATAATATAGGAACCTCTATTATTAACAGAGAGCCACTTGTAATTTATACAGATGAATGTAAAAATAAAAAGGCACTAATGATTTCGCCTTTTCGATTTGCAAAGTTTGATAAGATGTCTCAAGAAGACAGTTATGACCTTTATAGAGAGCTTATGAGTAAATACATTATTAACAAAGATAATATTGTCAAGATTAAATGGGAAATGAATGATTTGCTTATATTTAATAATAGAAGGTTAATTCATAGTTCATCGCCATCGATTGAATATGAAAATTATGAAAGGCTTTATTATAGCTGCTTTTTAGGAACTGATGCCCCAATTATTAGATGTAATACTATTTAATATGATTTAATATGATTAAATCATTATGAACATAATATTGTATCTATATTGGTGATTGTGGTCGTGGTGGTTGTGGCGGCGATGGTTTATTCCAAAACTTTGATTGCGGTTTGTAATCTATTTTTTTTGGGTATGGAATTTTCCCATTATTGAAGTTATAGCCCCCTTGAAAAATGTGTACACATAAATTCCATAGTTTTGAATATAACCCATTCTTATCAGTATAAATCATGCCTCCCTCGCGTAGAGGGTTTCTTACACGATTTTTACTATCAACCCCATTTTGTTTAATTTCATCTAACCATTTCATAAATACTTCGCGATTATAGTAAATTTTTTTGTATAATTCGTATTTTCCCCGACTATTCTTTTTCTTAATTCTTGCCAATTTCATAATATACATTTGTACACCTTCAGGTAAGTTATGAAATCGGTTAGTATCTTTTCCGGCAACATATGCTGCAAATGCTGTAGCAACACTTGCTGCAGCAGATCTGGGTGATGTTGCTAATGCACTTGGCGATGCAGCTCTTCCAGTTGCAGCTCCTGGCGATGCAGCTCTTGTTGCTACTCTTGTTGCTACTCTTGTTGCTACTCTTGTTGCTACTCTTGTTGCTACTCTTGGTGGTACTCTTGGTGATACTCTTGGTGATACTCTTGGTGATATTCCTGCAGCTCTTCCAGATGATGATCCAGTTGATGATCCAGATGATGAATTAGTTGTGCGGGTTTTAAGGGCTTTGCTCGGCATTTTGTTATTTTGCTCTAATATAATACAAAGGAAAAAAAATAAAATCCTAGATTATAATACCAATAATGTAAAGCGTATCGTATTATTAAACATAATAAATATTAATTATTAAATACAATATCATTATATAGATTGGAAGATAATATTTCACCACATATATCTGAAATACTTTTATTTTCAATATCAATTACAATAATATTCATATTTTTTTCTTGCGCCAATTTATAATTATTTTCATGCAATTCATGTAATTTATGTATATATTCTAATTTAATGTTTTTTTCGGATGACCGCCCGCGTTTATTAATACGTTGTAAACATTTGTCAGGCGCAGAGCGAAGATATATATATCCATTTGGTTTCCATAATTCATCAGTAGTTTTATGTAAGCTAATTATATTTTCATATTCTATATCATTTATAGTTTTATCTTCGTATGCTTTTCTCACAAATACATTCTTAATAAAATAAGGGCTCCTTTCCATTAATACCGTTGTAGATGTTTTCTCCTGTATCCAGCACCTATCAACCCATACCTTTATTTGAAAATCATAACTGCTATTTGTAGTATTATATAGGTTTGCCAAGTAATCTGTCCAATTATCAACAGGTTCTAAATCAATTGCAAGTTTATAATTTTTATGAAAATAATTTAAAATGCTCGTTTTATAACACCCAATATTTCCATCTATTGTAATAATAGGCATTTTATATGTAATTAATTTAGTATATTATTTATTATTTATATAATCATTTTTTCATTATTTTAGATTTATGTATCAAAGTATCAACCTTTTTACTTGTTAATTCACCTTTGATATTCTTGATATTTTCAAATAAATTTTCAATTATTATGTCATATTTTTCTTTTATTAGTTCTATCGTATTTTTTTCAATCTTTATATCAAAGAACTTAAAAACCTTCTTAATCTTTTTAATTATTATTTTGTTAAGTTTAATACAATTGACCGTAGAACTTCCACCACCTGTTATAGGTATTGCGTTGCGAGCAATATTTCCTTCAAAGTTTATTTTAAGTAAATCACTTGTATCATTATCTTTGGAATAACAAGTCTCTGTTACGCCATAAAATGCTGCTGTATTAAATGCGGAGCCTCCTGACATTTTATTAGTTTTTTTAGCTTTATTTGCGAAAGCACATCTTTTATCAACATATTTTGATATATATTGCATATGGTCTGATAAAACTTTCTTAATCCCCATGTTTAAGCAAATTATTGATATTATTGCAACTATATTAAATATTAATAATTCAATATAATTGGATAATATAATTGTTATTTTATTTTTATGCTCTTCTTTAATATGAATTTTGTGAGTTTTTAATAATTCTTTTGTGCAAAATGTAATTTCTTTACATTTATCCATATCTTCTTACTACTATATAAAATGAAAATAAATATATATATTAAGAAGGACAAAAAAATATGAATTTTTTAAATGGACGAGTTAATGCGGTTACTCCTGTTGATAATTACAATATAATGAGTGCTTTCGAAAGCTTGACAGAGAATAATACAAATCTTGTATCGCGTAATACAGATTGCACAGATGTATCTTCTATGTTTTTTTCCGATAATAATGTCGATATATTACAATTTGGTATTCGTAATAAAATATTGAACGACACGCAGGGTAAATATAAAATTGGAAGACAAAGCGATACTGACTTAAAAATTATAATGAGGTCAATATATTTTCAACATGGTAAAAATAATGATTTTAATATTAAAGGGCAAGTGCTTGACTTGAATACGCGCGTTATTGAATGGTCTGTTAAAGAAATAATATCAAATATTAAGCAATCTGAAAGATACATAATGGATATTAGTTCTCTACCTGTTCCATTAGATAGGTCGACATTGCCTTCACAAAAAGGATTGAAACAATTGGAAATTACAAAGTTCGAATGATATAATATATTATAATAATATATAATAATATATTATAGAATAATAGAATATAAATGTCTGACGAGGAAGTTTTAAATTTTAAAGCAAATGACAAAGAATTACAATTATTTGAGCAAGAAAAATTGGATTTATACAAAGGAACCTTTGTAGTATGTTTAATATATGGTTTATCTGCTGTTTTATTACTTGCACTAATATTATTTACTGATTGGGGTAAGGAGTTTATATATGATAAGTTTGCCCCTGCTGTAATAACTTACGTTTTGGGATCACTAATAATAATTATCTATCTATTATATTCTATATATACTATAAAACCGCGAAGAATAGGTAAAGATATTGATAATGATAATAATATAAAATGCCCTGACTTTTGGAAATTAAAGGAAACGAGCGGAAATGCAAAATTAGCAATGATAGAAATTAATAAAGAAACAAAGGTTATTTCTGATATAAATGATACTGAAAATACTAATCTAAAATTTTATTGTGAATACGATGACGCAGTATATGGTGATAAAAGAGATTTTTTGAAAATGAAGAAAACTATTGGAAAAGACCCAACTAAATTTCACAGCGGATATAAAACTTTGGCTAATGCTAAAACCTACAATGAAGAAGTTACATCAACGTCTAAAACAGTTATTCCAGAATATATTGTAAAACTTCCAACCTATGATTCTACGAATGTTGGTTTAGAGGAATTAAAAAAATATGCGAAATTTACAGGCGCATATGGTGGTACTGTGACGACTGGTAAATTAGCGGATAATACGTTCGGTTATTCTAATATACTAAAAGTTGCACTTCCTGCTTATTTTAAAGATTCAGGCGGTGTAGCTACTGCTGACGCAGGAGTTTATACAACATACAATGACACAGCTCCTTTAGTTTGTAACAAGGTTTTCCCACAAGTTCTAGGAATACTTGATAATAAGCAAAAAAAAGGAAACGAAGTAAGTTGTGAATATGCCAACCAATGTGATATATCTTGGAGCTCTTTAAATTGTAATTAAATATGTATTATTTATATTTACATATTCCAAATGTTTTTCGATGGAAAGATGTTGAACCGTGCATATTAATTGCTTCAATATGTTTTGCTGTCCCATATCCCTTGTTTTTTTTAATATCATATAAATTAAGTTCAGAATGTTGTTCGGTTAATTCTTGTATTAAATCAGTATGATAATCCTTCGCAATAATAGATGCAGCTGCAATGGATAAATAATGTGCATCGCCTTTTGGAATACATTCATATTCTAATAGTTCGCTTTCAATACCTGGTGGCGTATATCCTTTAAAGTATGGTCCATCAATTAAAAGTTTATCAAAAGGATGTTTCTTATACGCTTCATCGACCGCGCGATGCATCGCTTTCATAGTTGCATTTAATATATTAATATCATCAATTTCTTCAACAGATGCTGAACCTATTCCATAAGTAACCGCATTCTTTTTAATATATCTTGCCAAAATCTCTCGTTTTTTTATCGACAATTTTTTAGAATCCTTAATTTCTTTGTATACATCATCTGGGAATACATGAGGCAATACTACACATGCAGCAATAACAGGTCCTATTAAAGTTCCTCTTGCAACTTCGTCAACACCCGCAACATATTTATTAGTATCTGATTGAATATATGCACTGTTAATCATTATATATATAACAAAAATATTATTAAATTTATATCATTTTTTTACAAAATATGATAGATGATATTTTATATAGTTATTACCTATAAAAATGTGCCTTATTATACTAGGAATTCATTTTATGTATATGATATTTATATCATATTTATATATCAAAGACAAAGAGGGATTATTTCCTAATATTTACTTGACGGAATCGACGGAACCTAATAATCGCAAAGATATTAATGGTAATAATTTGGAAGAATCACTGTCATTTAATGCTAAAATAAAAGCAGATATAACCTTAATTATTGATAAATATATTAAAAAAGAAAAAGAAAATTATAATTTAAATCAATATGATATACTAATTCTGGAAGAAGACTTAATGAATAGATATAAAGAAAATAATTCAAATAACTTTTCATTCCCCGAAATTAAGAATGTATTAGATTGTATTGCGGATATATTAACATATTTTAAGGAAACCGAATATTTGAATGATAATAAGATGAGCTGGCAAATTGAGCAAACTTTGAATAGCATTAAAAATGCTTCGCAAGAAACAATATGCACTGATATTAATATTAAAAGCTCGCCACCGCATGGAACTATATCTATTATACTGGATGCAAAAGACCCAAAGTATATTAATGTGAAAAAAGAGAATGATATATATAGTCATGATAAAAAATATGGTGAATATAATGTATATGAAACACCGTATCATGGTAATATATATCCTTATGCTTATTGTATTAGAGTAATGGCTCAATCATTAAATATGATAGATTTAATTATATTAGATTTAGGAGGTAAGAAGGATAATAATATATGGAACAAGGAATTTGCAAATAATTATTTTCAAGTGAGATATCACTATTATTTGGATTATTTGTTAGATAATGCTCCTAATGTATTTATATTACCTATATTGCAAAATATTAGCGCGACATCATTAATAAGAAATAGATGTTCGCGTATTCAACCTTGTGGTATAATATTTAATGTTCAGTTTGTTGACGAAGGTTTGCAAACACCATGTAATTGGTTATGGCATGATATAAATCACGCACGTAGAATATATCAAAATAATGTGTGGTTCTCGAAGCAAAAAAATATAACTATTGATGCGCTATATGAAATTATGCGCGAAGAAGTTAAAGAGATAATGCCAATAAAAAATTGGTTACAAGACAATGATATTAAACACGATAGTTTAGTCAAGATATTGTTATTTGAAAATGATATTGAATATGAGAATATTATTAAGATGCTGCTATTCGAGATTGTGCACGAAGATGCATTGCCTATGGTGAAAGAATGTATTATAAATGACATATTATTTAAATCAGGCGACTCTTATCCATACGAAAGGGCTTATGATAATGATGAAGAAGATAAAAAATACAATAGAATTAACTTGCGATTTTATGAACAAGGGGCATCAACGTTGAGGACATTTTACAATAAGTTAAGGCATACTTTCTTCGAGAAAGAATATGCGAATGATAAAATAATTAAGAAGGATATGAGATATATAAAACCTATAATATATGCTTCGTATTTACTATTAAACAAATTGAAACCTTCTAAATATAATAATAATAATATTGAAAATATTTTGCATGATTTAAAAATATTGATTAGAGATACGAAATTTCAAGAGCATAATGCAACAAAATTAATGGGTGTATATACTGACATAGATGATGACGCTTAAAATATTAAATAAGCATAATTTAAGAAGGATCAAATAAATATTGTATGTGTATATATATATACAAAATTATTAATGGTTTTTTTTCATATTGTTTATCGCGGATAGAAAAATATAATAAGGAGTGTGAAGAAAAGGAATTGCAAGAAAAATTACTTAACGAAAACCCATATTATCTTTTAGACTCGATTAGATAAATTACTGTTCTCTTAAATAGATATAAATATTATATAGATATAAATATTATATAGATATATAGATATATAGATATATACATCTATTGTCCAATGGATAAATATTTTAAAACAAAGAGGGCTGTTGAAATAATACTTGACAATGTGAATGAACATTTTATAAAATGCTTAACATATATATCAAACGACCAAAAATATGTCTATGATATTAAATTGATACTTGGAATTGTTGAGCTACTTCAAACATATATAAATACGCGCAAGAATGACATATTATCATCTTGTATTAAATATACAAACAAATCGTATTATATAAATCTACGCGACAACCTTTTTACATTAATTCACAATTTTTTATTAAATAATGCATATCATAATACAAATGCATTTATAAATGATTTAGTATATAAATGCGAAATAAGCAAAAATATACAATATATTTCAAATATCAATGAAACAGAAGATGATAAAGAACAAGAACAACCAATTGCAAAGGATGCTGGCACTTTGTTTAGGGAAGCGTATTTTAATAGGAGGGTTAATAAAACAAGCGTTAAAAAAGATGTTGAAATGCAAAATATTAATTTAATTGGTGTTAATGGCATTGATAATGATGATAATGATGATTTAGTATAATATATTATAATAACATATTTTTGTATAATAATATATTAGAATAGAATATAAATGACGGAATTGAATTTAAAAAAATTGCGAGAAATATCAAAGAAATGCTCTGCAAATAAGAAAACGCAAGAATATGTGGGGTCGGTATGCTTTCAAATAAAAGATCTCCTTGTAAATTATGCGCGCGATAAAAATATAAATGAAAAGAAGATATTAGATAAATACTTTGGTCATGATGCTGCGCCAAAAAATTTTAGTTCAGGACAAGTTCCCACAAAATATATTAATGATGTTATTGATAATGGTAATATTCGCGAACAGATGACCTTGATAATGAACTTTGGCATGAGCGGATGCGCAGTAATATTATGGGCAATTGAAAAAAAGAGATGCTTATCTAAAGCAAGTATAGAATTATTACAAGATAGGCTGTATAATCTTACCGGCATGCGAGATATAAAGAAAATCAATAAATATATAAAGGGTTGCGAAAAGAATGGCTGTATCTTGCCTTGCAAATTTATTAGTTTAACGTTAGATGGTTCAGTATCCGCATCGAGAATGAGTGCATATCCGATTATAGATACTTTGAGAAAACCGCGTATTAAAACAGAGGATAAATATTTAGTAAATGTGCAACATGTTTATCCTAAACTATCGCAATATGAATTAGAATATATAAAAATAAATAGTAATTATGAAATAAAAAATAATATTCTTCCATGGATTTCTGGATTACAATATTGGGAGGTAAATAGGGACAGTTTTTATATAAGGTTGATGGAAAAAAATAAACAGATGGTAGTAACAGGTCCATCAGGTAATACCGACCTTAATCTTTCAATATTTCGATTATTTGATAATTTTGATATTAATTTAGCGATATTTGCATGCATTGCTCATATGTGCTCTTCACCTGACCATTCTCCTTGCGAGATATTAATTGCATCTATACCTTATGGATTGAATGATTGGACAATTGATAAAGATAGTTTCAAATATGTTCATAATAAATTGAAATTATATATATAAGAAAATACTAGTAATAATATTCTAGTATGAGTGAACCGAATTATATATTTACGGTTGATTGGTTTTCAGCGAATATTCACTGTTGGACACATTACTTAAAAGAATTTAAAGGGAAACCTAATCTTCGATTTTTAGAGATAGGTAGTTATCAAGGGAGGTCGACAGTATGGTTATTAGAAAATATATTAACAGATGATTCTTCGATAATTACTTGCATTGATACATTTGAAGGTTCCGCTGAACATCACGAATGTAATGAGTGTAAGAAGGATTTAAAAAATTTATTTGATATATTTTCTCATAATATATCTGCTTTTTCAAACAAGGTAAATATTATAAGGGATAAGAGCCAGGTTGCACTAAAGCGAATAACCGAAGAATATGATTTTATCTATGTAGATGGTGACCACAAAGCGTCTGCTGTTATTGAAGATGCCATATTATCCTTTCATTTGTTAAAAAATGGCGGGATGATGATATTTGATGATTATGAGTGGTCATGCTCCAAAACATTAATTGACGACCCTAAACCTGCAATTGACGCATTTATGTTGATATACGCGGACAAGATTAAAGTATTATTAGTAAATCCACACCAAGTTATTATTCAAAAGATATAAAAATGATTTAATTGTTTTACACCTTCTCATAAAACTCTTTTTTATTTATTATTGAATTAATTTGTTTGTAAAATAATGTATTAAATAAAAAAATGACATATACTTTAAACTTCATTGTTTAAAGCATTATAATAGTGTAGATGAGCGAAACAAATTTTGACAACGATATTTCGGGATTAGCAAATATTACTGAAGCTTATGAGAGTTCAGTAATAAAAAAATGGATTAAATTAATCCCAACTGATAAAACAATCCCATTTGATAAATATAATAGAAAAGATTATTTTATTCCAATTGCAGATATAGTTTTAGATGGCGAGTTATTTACATCTGGTAAAAAACAAGGGGATAAAAAAAGAAATACACTAATTAAATTTATTCCAACAGTTTCTATAGAAGAGTTTAACAAAAAATCTGAATGGTTATATTTACTTGTAATTAATGGTATGATTGTTAAAATTGGTGGAACAAGAACTGGACTTAAAGGACGGATCGCGTCTTATCTTTGTGGACATCATATAGAAGAAAGAGGAAAATCTGGCGATTGTTCCAAAACAAATGGATTTATTTACAACACGTTTGAGTTTTACCTAAATTTAGGTTGCAAAATTCAAATGTATGGATATGAATTACCAAAAACTGAAATAACTATTGAAATATTCGGCAAAGAAACAAAAATAACTGCACAAACATACCATGCTTATGAAAGCACATTTTTGGAAGATTATAAAAAAAATTATAACAATTATCCAATATTAAGCGACAATTGCGACCCAGATTACAAAGAGTAGTTTTATATATAAATTTACAGGTTTGCACAAATATATTCAATTTCTTCTTCTGTAATGTTAAAATAATTATATAGTTCTTGATGATTTCCAGAATATTCTATGGTTGGAATAGGAAAACTTTGTAATATTCTTATATTGTTAAAATTTCCCCAACGACAAATATTATTTATAAATACATATAATGGATGCTTTAATATTTCTAAATATTTTTTTGCTTGTTCTTCGTTCGAACATATTATAAATACGATTGATTGTGTCATTCCGCAACTATCAATAAAAACACTATATTTATCTGTTGTTGATATAAATATTTTGTATCCGTCTTGAAATTTATGCGGTCTTGATGAATATACTGTTTGACTTGGTGTATGAATTAATTTGTATTTAAATACTTCTGTTTTTTCATCACAAATAAATTCGGCCTTTGTATATTTATGTAAATCACTACTGGTTTTAACCTCAAATTTTGGTAGTGTTGTATCATCAATCGTTTTTGATAATATATTTTGAACCATTTGATTATATAATAACGGAATATATTTGCGTTGTTTTGATATGACTGAACTAACATATTCTTTTTTCTTCCATATTCCAGAAACATTAATGTTTTTATAGAAAGCACAATTTTGAATTATATACCATGTAAAACTTGAACCGATTTTTTTGAAATATTTTTTTGCAGTATGTATATCTAGATGAATAATTTGTAATGATGTTATTATTTCAATTAATATATTCCTGTCAGCATAAGACATCCAATTATCTGGTGTAATAAATAATAAATAACCATTTGGTTTCAGTTGCGACAAAGCTTTTTCAATAAAATCCTTGATTAAGTTGTGATTTTTGGAAGCTCTTTTACCATTTTCTAACAATTTTGCGTATGGTGGATTTGCAACAATTAAATCATATTTTTTACTACTATTAAATGTAATAAAATCATGGTTACTTATTTGTAAATTGTATTTTTCGCTACAAAATACACTACGCACATTTTCTAATCTTTTTTCATTAATATCATTAAATTCTAATATTTGTTCTAATATTGTTTGTTTATCGCGGAACTTTAATAATTCAAATATAATAGGAATACTGAAATTTCCATTACCACAACAAGGGTCTAATATAGACAAATCACTTTTACTCCATAGTTCATTAGGAATTTTGCTTATCATTTCACTTATACAATCAATAGGAGTTGGTTCATCGTTGCTTGATTTGTATGTGCTTTTGTCGGTATTTAGTATTTTATCATAATATTTTGCTATTTCATTAAAGGTTGAAGTATCAATTGTTATTTTTATAGGTTGATTTAAGGCAGGAGAACATAATGGAACATTTAATTTAGTTAAATTTTCTTCTACTGGCTTATTAATAAATTCTTTAATTTTACTTTCATTAACACACGAAGTTTTTCTTTTTTGATGTTGAGTATAATGTGATTTGCTATTAAACTCTTTGCCGCATTTTTCGCAACTAATTTTAGACATTTTCTAGAGTTTGTAATATATTGTAATATTATATTATTTAAATCAATTTTTTATTATAATAAATAATATTAACTATTTTCAGTTTTTTCTTAAATATTGTAAGTAAAAAATGTGAATTTTAAAATTATAAAAGGTGAAAAATATAAAAAATTGATTTATTTATTAAAATAGTTTAAGCATAAGACTACTTATTTTAACTACTATTAATAAGAGATATGTCAATTTATCCTGAACTTTCCTATAATAATCAGAAAGTAGAAATCCAAGATGTAAAGGGAATACAATTCAGTGTTCTTGGTCCGCAAGAAATTAGAAATAGGTCTGTTGTAGAAATTACTAAAACGGATACATATGCCGGAAGTGAGCCAATTGTAGGTGGTTTATTTGACTCTCGAATGGGTGTATTAGAGCATAACAGGATATGCTGCACTTGCGAACAGAAGAATATATTTTGCCCAGGACATTTTGGACATATTGAGCTTGCAAAACCGGTATTTCATGCGATGTTCTTTGATATTGTTAAAAAATTGCTTAATTGTGTTTGTTTTAAATGTTCAAAATGTTTAATATCTCCAGATACAGGCAAAGAGTTTAAACATGATATGCAGAGGATTCTATCTATTAAAAATAATCAAAAAAGATGGGAGGCATATTTTAAATTATGTAATACGACCACTAAAATTCGCGTATGTGGCGATGATGGAACAATTGGTTGTGGCGCTGTTCAACCTACAAAATATATCAAAGAAAACTCTATGAAAATAATTGCAGAATGGAGAGATAAAAAGCAACAAGTAAAGAATGGTGATAAAAATACTGATAAAATTGTTCAAGAATTTACAGCTGAAGATATTCTCAAAATATTCTCTCGTATAACTGAAAAAGAAATGGAGATGATGGGCTTTAATCCAAAATGGAACAGACCAGAATGGATGATATGCACCGTTTTACCCGTTCCTCCTCCAGCTGTAAGACCGAGTATTATTGAAGAAAATGGGCAGCGTCGCGAAGATGATTTGACGCATAAATTAAGCGATATTATTAAAACGAATAAGCAATTAGCAGACAAAATATGCAAAGGAGTATCAGAAGATACAATTAAATATGTTCATATGTTATTGCAATATCACGTATTTACATTTATTAATAACCAAATGCCTGGTCTTGCGCCTGCACAGCAAAGAAATGGTAGGAAATTAAAATCAGTATCTGACCGTATGAAAAAGAAAGAAGGGCGTATTCGCGGCAATCTTAATGGTAAGCGCGTTGACCAATCTGCAAGGTCAGTTATTACACCCGACCCATACATCAGCATAGATGAATTAGGTGTTCCTATCAAAGTTGCTGTAAATATAACATTTCCGGAGGTTGTTAATGAATATAACATAGATAAAATGCGCGAATTAATTAAGAATGGTTCGGAGGTTTGGCCTGGTGCAAAGTATATTAAGAAAAGCACCAGAACGATTAATTTAAAGCATTCTATCGAAAGAGACAAAAATGCAGAAGAGTTAGTTTATGGCGATATTGTTCATAGACATTTAACTAACGGCGATTTCATATTGTTTAATAGGCAGCCGTCGTTGCATAAAATGTCTATGATGTGTCACAAGGTTGTTATTATGCCTTACCAAACATTCCGACTGAATGTTCTTGATACACCTCCGTATAATGCAGATTTTGACGGTGATGAGATGAATTTGCATTGTCCTCAAAATATTCAAACAATGAGCGAATTAATGGATATTGCGGCAGTTCCGTATATGATTTTGGCCCCACGTGATGGGAAACCTATAATTGAAGTTGTTCAGGATACTTTGGTAGGTTCGTATAGATTAACAAAGGATTATACGAAAATACAAGATAAGACACTTGCAAATATCCAGATGGTTAATAGTTATTTCAAAGGGAAACTTAATAAACCGGATGATGATTATATGTTCTCTGGCAAAGAGGCATATTCGCAAATATTACCTCCAGGGCTTTTTATAAACTTGAAGAATAAAAAAGAGGAGCAATTTATTATTAATAATAGTATTCTTGATGCAAATTCTGGTTCATTAGATAAAAAAATATTCCATGATATTTCTACAGGTTTAATTCCTGTAATATATCACGATTATGGACCATTTGAAGTTAGAAAGTTTCTAGATAATACGCAAAGATTAATATGCCGCTGGTTATTAACGGCAGGATTTAGCGTTGGTATTAGTGATTTAGTTCCTGATAAGAAGACAGAAGAAACTTTGAAAAACAAAATCAAGGAAATGAAAAATTTGGCTTATGATAAATTAGATGACATTAGAAGAGGTATTTTAGAAAATAACAGTATATTTAGTAATGAAGAATATATTGAGCGTGAAATTATTGCAATTCTTGATAAAACTACAAATAATGTTGGTAAAATTAGTTTAGACCAAATCGACGATACTAATAATCGTATGATAAATATGGTTAAAGCCGGCTCGAAAGGAAAAGAAATCAATGTTGCGCAAATGATTGCTTGTGTAGGGCAACAAAATGTGGATGGTAAGCGAATTACATATGGATTTACAGATAGAACTTTGCCTCACTATACTAAATATGACGATGGTCCAGAAGCACGCGGTTTTGTTAAGAATAGTTTCATCAGTGGTCTAACACCACAGGAGGTGTTCTTCCATGCAATGGGGGGTCGCCAAGGACTTATTGATACTGCTGTAAAAACATCAGAAACCGGATATATTCAGCGAAGGTTAGTTAAAGCAATGGAGGATTCTAAAATTAATTATGATAATACTGTAAGAACTGCAACCGGTTCTATTATTCAATATATATATGGCGAAGATGGTATGGATGGATGTAAAATAGAAACCCAGTATATTAATACTATTAACAAAAATAATATTGAATTAGATATTGAATATAATCTAAAAAGCACGGAAAATCTTAATATTCATATGACAGATGAAGCGTATAAAACTATAAATGCGGGAACTTACGAAAGATGCACAGAACATTTTGAAGGAATGTTAAAAGATAAGGAGTTTCTTATTAAGAAGGTATTTAATGGCGAGAAAAAATATATTATTAACTATCCAATTCCATTTGATAGAATAATTAATATTGCACATCAGCGTTTATTGTCAATAAATATTAACAAGATTAAAACAGATTTATATCCTGATTATGTTTTGGACAAAATAGAGAAGATTAAGGAAGATTTATATGTAAAGGATAGAATCCAAGGAATGTTATATTTTAATATATTATTAAGACTTCATTTAAATCCTAAAAAATTAATTGTTCATTTCCATTTTACTATAGAAACGTTTGATTGGATTGTATCGCAAATATACGAATATTTCAACCAGGCTTTAGCACAACCGGGCGATATGGTTGGAATCGTTGCAGCACAAACAATCGGCGAATTAGGAACACAGATGACACTTGATTCATTCCACGTTTCAGGAACTGCGGCTGCTGTAAAAGCAACTTCTGGTGTTCCGCGATTGAAGGAGATACTTTCAGCAACAAAGAAAACAAAGACGCCTACATTAATTATATATATGAAGCCAGATGTATCATGTGTTATTAATCCTTCACAAGATGAAAATGGCGATTTTATTGACCCTCGCATAGATATTACAAAAAATAATGCGATTAATATCAAGAACTCTATTGAAATCACAAAATTGTCAGATATTCTAAAGCATAGTGAGATATATTGGGATAGTGATGTTCATAATGACACAAATATTGAACAAGATGCCGGAATAATGAGTATATACAGGGAGTTTGAAAAAATAGAAGAAAATATATGCAAAGCAAGAACTACATCCCCTTGGGTTTTACGTCTTGTATTTGACAAAGAGAAAATGAATACATTTGGGCTGAAGATGATTGATATTTATACTAAATTAAAAACATCTTATGATAAATATATTGATTGTGTGTATAGTGATGATAATGCAGACGAATGCGTATTTAGAATTAAGATGACCGAACAGGCTTTTAATGGGATAGAAGACAAGGATGAAATCGCCACTATTAAAGCAATTGAACATAATATAGTTTACCAAGTTTTATTAAAGGGATACAAGGGGATTAAAAAAGTATCATTAAATAAAAAGCATAGCACTAAATATAATGATGAAACGAATAAGTTTGATAATGTATTAGAATGGGTTCTTGATACTGATGGAACAAATCTTATTGATATACTTGCAAATCCTAATATTGATACATCAAGAACTATCTCTAATGATATTAGAGAAATATATGAAACACTTGGTATTGAAGCGGCCAGATATGCACTTTACAAGGAATTATTGGCTGTTGTAACAGAAGGTTCAATGAATTACAGGCATATGTCTCTTCTAATAGATACAATGACCTACAAAGGGCAATTAATGTCTATTGATAGGCACGGTATTAATCGCGGAGATATTGGTCCTCTTGCAAAGTCGTCGTTTGAAGAATCTACAGATATGCTTATAAATGCAAGCATATTTGCGGAGTATGACAAAGTAAATGGTGTATCTGCAAATGTAATGTTGGGACAACAACCACCTTGCGGAACAGGTGATAGTCGTATTCTAATAGATGAAGAACATATGATGGAACTATTAAAGAATATGGGAGATGTTAAGGTAGATAAATTAAATGTAATTGTAGAAGACAACGAAGACGAAGCAGAAGACAAAGATGAATTATATACGAACAATGATTTGCAAATTATAATTAATCAAAAAGAAAATAAAAAGAGCAGGTGTTATAAATTACCTGTGCAGAAAGTAATAATTAAGTAATAGGAAAATATGTTCTAATTAACATTAATTCAAATAAAAAATTGATATTCAATTTTTTTATTATATAAGAAAAAAGCGAAGACTAGCGAAGACTAGCGAAGAGTATGCAAAAAGCAGCCAATGAACAAGCGAAGAACATTATAAATATTACAACTGATGTAACTGTTTGGCTTTTGAAAATTGATGAAACTAAAATAATAAAAATACAAAAATGGTTTAGGGGGTGTGTTTTGCGATTAAAACAATTACCTTTAATTATGTATAAAATTAAAAAGTATTTAAAATTACAAGCTTTTCATTTTTCAACACAACATGAAGATGGTAGAATAAATAGTTGTATTGATGAAGAAGTAGTCATCCAATTACTTATTGAAAAGTTTGGTTTAAAAATAAAAAAACCAGGTATTCGAATGTGGTATGACATTTTAGCATTTGATTATCTATATGGATGGATCCCAATCAATATAAAAACAACAACTACAAAAACAAGCGATAATACTGGTAATTTTGCAATGTGTGTATATGCTTACACAAACAAACAATTGGATATGGATAAATCGTATGACAATGGTATGATGTGTGGTATACTCTTTGATAAATTAAAAAATAAAAAATATAACTCAAATAGCAAGAAAGACTACTATTTCATAGTATTAAATAAAAGAGATGCAAGTGATATAATTGTTAATAGTGTAAAAGGATTAACAATATTAACACCAAATATAAATAATTTACCATTTCAAGTTTGCTGGGATAAAAATAGGGCATTTAAATATGAAAACATAAATAAAAAGATAAAAATATTTATTGATTGCTTACAAAAACCAAGACCTAGTTGGAAAGAAACATTTATGTCAAATATACGGACATTGGATTTATAGATATTCACTTGGAATATAAGAATTACATATTTGTCTATGTCCTATTTTAAATCTTCCAGAAAACATAAAATTATCTTTGAATGTATCACTATTTATGTATGATACTATATTATTTAAATTGCAAATTTTTTTTGGTTTAAGCATTATTAATCCACCCCCAAAATAATTAACTTTGCCTAAAAATGATACATTTGGTTTCCGTGTTAAATTATATATGTAAATACAATCTTTACCAAGATTAGCGTTTATGGTAGTAATATTTCTTGGAGCTCCCCATTCAAACCAATTATTTTCATTGAACTTTCGTATACCTCTTTCAATAAGTTCTTTTTTGTGATGTAATAAATGTTTATTAATATTCTCATTATCACAAGGATAGTTTTTAATATAAATATATTTATCGACCTTGCCTTCACCATTTAATACTTCAATATTACCTAGTTCTTCGTTTTTATAAACTTCTTCTTTTCCAGAAACAAGACCGACATAAATGTCAAAGTAGTCCTGAAACATTACACTATTATTATTTTCTTCTTCTCCAAAAGTAATTAATCCTTTACTGTTTGTAATATAGAGTAATTTATCGTTATATAGAACCTTTTTGTCAGCTAAAATATTCTTACAATATCTAAACACAATAACATCAATAGATGCATTATCAAACATTTTTTCGTTATGATTATGGAATATATGAGTAAATGTTCCATTCGTCATCATAACATTCAATAATTTTGATGCACTTGTTAATTTAAGAAAATCAGCAGGAACAATAAATATCAATTCACCATTATCATCAAGTAAATTATAACATTTTTCGGTAAAATCAATATATAAGTTTCCTTTTTTAGTTCTAACATAAGGAGGATTTCCTACTATTGTTTTGTATGTTTTTGTAATTGCTTGTGTCATAAAATCTCCATAAACAACCCTATCTTTTTGTATTTTGTCCAATAATTTAATTTTTGTATCAATTTCATACATATCAAATGTTATATTTGGTATTTTCTCTGTAATATGTGCAATTAAATCACCTTGTCCTATAGATGGTTCCAAAATATTAGAAGGAGTATTTAAGATAAACTCGAATACCTTTTCTTTGAGTTCATTATTGGTTGTAAAATATTGCCCCAAAGTATGTTTTGTTGCCATAGTTGGTAGTAATGTTTTATAGTTTCTTCTATATCTTTTTAAATAAATAAATCATTTTTTCTTTTTATTATTAATTTAATTCAAATTTTCATTATCAATTACATCTATAATTTCCTTATATAGTTAATGGTTATAAATTACTTGTTTGAGTGCTACTTGATGATGAGAATGTCTTTGTCTTTTCAGTATTTAGTATTCTTATTTTAATTTCTTCGGGGGCATATTTTAATTCAGGATATATAATGTTTGCAAAATTTACATTACGAACAGCATAATAACTAAAATGTGTTTTCTCATTTTTTTTATAAAGAATTAAAAGCGGTCTATCTAATTCATTATTATCGGCTTTGAATATTGTTGTAGTTATAGATAAATCCTTGTCATCTGCACGTTTACTAACATTGACAGCCTTACCATATTCTGCGCGGTCATGTATTATAAATATAGATATATTTAGTATTTTGGAAATCATAAAAAATGTAATATCATTAGGATGATATATGTATGTATCAGAATTACTAATATAATTTAGAATATTGTGTCTATCAACTGTCGAGCTATTGTCAAAATACGTTTTTAGAAATAATTCTAATGTTTTAAACGTTTTTTTAGTATTATTAATACTGTTCATTCCATTTAAATAAGCAGAATAAAAATACGGGTCTCTGAAAATATCTTTAATTTTTTTGGCGTCAGCTATGTCATTCATATTTTTATTGAATGCATTTTTGTAATATTTAAATGTATTTTTAACAACATCATTATAATCATTTACAATATCATTATCAAGTTGCTTCAAATAGTCAAACAACTCTATAATATTGCTTGCATCGTAATCATTCTTAATATATTTTAATTGACACCATATCCTTTTCTTGTATTTTGTCCATTTTGAGTTTAAGTCTTTTGATAATCCTTCAAACATTTTTGGCGTTTTTATGCTAGTATTTGCAGTATTGCTACTTTTATTTGCAATAATGCCGTGTTTATCATCGTCATATATATTATCATAATTTGCATTATCAGTTTGTTTATCATATATTATATTAGGGTTTGTATCGTGATAAGATAGTATATTTGCAGGTATATTTTTTTTAACTAAATATTGCGTAAATAGTAGTTCAGTCCCATTGTCTACAAAATTATCTGATAATCCATTAATATAATCATATTTCGTATGAAGAAGAGTATTTGCATACCATTCATTAATCCCTTCCTTTGTAAATACAGGAATCTCTTCTAATATTATTTGAATTTTCTTCTTATTACCTGTTCCGCTCTCTGTATCAAACATAACAAGCAACTTTTCTATGAAAACATGTCGCGATTCTTTAGAATATTCTAAAATTTTGTTATTTTTAGTTTCCAATATATTTATCAATTTATTTCTAACTATTAATCGCAAATCTAACCATTTATTTATAACATTCGTATTCCTATTATTATATTCTTCGTATTCGTTCTTTTTTCCAAAAAGTATTACTCTCCCTTTGTAGTCATGGTCATCCTTGCTAATTGTGAGCGTATTATTCATCATTTCTTTATTTGAATAATTATTTACCCCAATATCAGCTGTAATACCAAACTCTTTTAATTTATTTATTTTATTTGCAAACTTTGCAAATACAATATTTACAATTGTAATATCATATTTAGTATCTATTATATCATCTAAAAAAACAACATTTTTAATGTCTAGTTCTTTAATTAAATAAGGTAATATTATAGTTCCTTGCGGTTTGAAACGTATTAATATATTGTTTTTTAACATTATTTTGTCAATAGTATAATTGTCATTTATTATTATTGTTTTAATGCTATAATTTAAACTGTCATCTTTGATTAAATTTTTTATATATTTTAGATTATTAAAAACATTATTATTTGGCTGGTAATTAATTATCTTTTTTATATTAGAATATTCGTTAAGCGCCATATGCTTCTTTTCCATATTTATTGTTTTAATTATTAAGGGCTCATAAAAGTAAATATTATCTCGTTCCTTCATTATTTCATATAATTTATTATCGCGGTATTTATTATCTTCTTTGTTTCCTGTCTTCCATTTTTCTTTCAATATCATTATTATCTCTGGTTTCTTTTGTAATCCATAATATGATATTATGTCATTTACATAATCCGGAACTAATAAATTAATACTTGATATAGAACTTGTTGTATTAATAGTATTCTCCCAAACTATTAATAATTTCTTATATATTAATGCGACAATACTATATAAATATTGAACACCCTTGTCGTCCGGATAATCATCCGCTGATATATATTCAATAAACCTCTTATATGACTTATAAATATATAGAAGACGCGATATTTTAAATATGACTCTATCATCTTTACTATCAAACTTTGGCAGCTCGATATTTAAATTATTTTTTTTATTAAGATTATGCAAATGTATTCTTAATTCATTATAGAGGTCTTTGTTGTATTCATACAAGACTGGTTCATAGTCGCCAAAATCTTTGCATATATTTCCATTATCAAGCGATATATATGTTATTATATCTATCTTGTTTTTAAGATTTTTGATAAATGTTTCTTTGGTTTCATCAACCAAATATGCAACTGTATTAATAATATTATCATATCTATTTGGAATTTCGTCAATATTAATTAACCCCTTTCTCAATATACATTTCTTCTTATTTATATTATTCGGCGAACAGCAACTATCTATATATTCTTTGTAATTAGTTGGGAACAATATTTTGTATAATTCTTCTGGTATATCTCCAAATCGTTTATTATAATAGATTGGGTAGTTTTTCATAATATAATTTTTATCTTTATCTGATTTGTCTGCGGCGTCCGCTTTTGGTGATTTTGGTGCTTTATCTGATTTGTCTGACTTGTCCGATTTATCTGTGGCGTCTTTTATACTTTCCTTGCTCAACTTTTTACCACAACACGGTATATTATCTTTTTTCTTTAAGTATACATATCTTGGTAAGTTTTTATTTTTCATATCATCATTTAATCGCATAGGTTCTTCACCGGCAATAGGACATTTTGCATTTGCATCTCCTTCATCAAGCGGAATGTTACTTTTAGGACACCATAAGCGCGGGCATATATAATGATTATTATTATGCACAAGTGTATTGTCAAAATGTTTGTCTAACCCTTTTTTTTGAAACTCTATATATTCTTCTTTTGATAATGGGATAGGTTGCTTAATTTTTTGACATTTACGAGATTTATTATTGTCGTTCCATAATTCTTTGTCTGCGATTTTTAATTTATTTATTAAATAATTCTTGTTTTCATTATTTCCTCCACTTGTTTTGCTTTTAGACGACGAATAGTTTCTATTACGTTGTATATCAGAATTATACGATGAAGACGACGAATGTTGCAAAACTACTATATCATCAGATGATTGCTTGCCTTTTATTGCCTTTTCTATTATTTTTGACAACCAATATTCTAAACTCTCAAACTCTAGAAAAGATTTTGCGCCTTTAATATCAATCATATAACCCCTATTTTCTTTTTTAACTATTATTCTTGTTCCTGGAGCATCCCCGTCCTTATTTTTTATTTTAATATTATTATTATTAATATCATTCTGAATATTCTTATCAATAACACTTTGGTCGTTGAACTGCGCTGTTCTTTTGTAATAAAACTCATCTTCTTTCAATTCAGTAAATATTGTAGATGTTTTAATTTCATTTTTTAAATCGGCAAATTTAGTTTTGTAAGCATTGTATTTAATACGCGCATTTATATTATTTTCCTTAAACTCTATATTAATTTTTAATACATTTAATATATTGTTTATATACGCACTTAATTCATCTTTAATTTTAAGGATTTTCTTAATGCTCATACCATTATCTATTTGGGAATTAAAAACAAGATTAACAATACCGCTTGCAAATATTGTTATTACAATATTTTTAGTATAATATATATTAATAGATTCTCTGTCATCATTATGTAGTTTAAAAATTCTACTTAATTCTTTCCTATTTAACGTATGGTTCTTGTATAATTTATAGTATGCTTTGTTAAAATTATTATTAATATATTGAACTAATTGTATTTTCCTGGTTGTAGATAATTTATCAAATATTATTATCAAAGATGGGATATTTATAATATTTGCGGTAAATACAATATTATAATATTCCTCCGCTATTTTGTTATTATTAATTACAATTAATTTATATAATTCAGCAATTTTACTATCGCTCCCCTCTTTGTAATTGTTCGATTTGAATATAACATTATCATAATAGTATTTATTATCAAAATCAAAATCATTTTTAAAAACAATATTAATTATATCGGTAGTATCAAATAATTCTTTTGATTTATAATATTTTATATTGATTGTCTCATTAATTTCATCTGAATTTCTATCAGATGATTTGAAAGGATTAACATCATAGCCCTTCCATATAATTGTTGTTATATCATATAAAAAAGGGGCATTATTATTCCAAGCATAATATGGGGTTTTATCATTAGAGTTTCCACTGTCCTTATTTATGTAATATGCAATCTTATTAATTGCTTCTTCTTTACTACTATCCTGGTATATATTTTCTTTAATAACTATATATGATGCATCATAAATATTGTTTTCATCAGTATCAAATACATATTTAGTGTGATCTTTGGTATTTACCCATTTATTAATATAAACAGGTTTTAATATATTCATTAATATTTTAGTGTATCTAATAAAATATGAAGAAAATCATATTTTTTTATTGAAATCTTAATATAGAAGACTTATAAAAAATATAATGAGTATTTTAAATATAATTGATGAGTTAGAAAAGCTAATGCAAAATGTTAATCGTAAGAATATTATAGATGCTTTAGAGAATTATACAGAACACTTCGCAACTGATACTAGTAATACTAGTGAAGCAGATAAACTTAAAAATACTAAACTTGCAAATGACCTTGCAAAAAAGGAATTAGAAAGGGAAGTTGAAGATGAAAAAGCAACATCAACTGCGGCAGAAGAGAAAAAGGCAAAAGAAGAAGAAGATAAGAAGGCAGAAGAGGATAAAAAGAAGGCTGATGATAAAAAGAA